>Ga0194061_1000012_pt1 | contig 103244 bp, 92 predicted proteins | sample SepL2221m_MetaG_FD_163423 | JGI IMG/M metagenome (GOLD analysis project Ga0194061, IMG submission 163423) | Anoxic zone freshwater microbial communities from boreal shield lake in IISD Experimental Lakes Area, Ontario, Canada - Sep2016-L224-21m | ecosystem: Environmental > Aquatic > Freshwater... | reverse complement strand
CCACGCTTTAGGTCAAGGTGGATTCCCGCTTTCGCGGGAATGACGGACTTAATCAGAGCTTCCTTAGGAATGAATGCCACCGAGGCAATGCCAGCGAGTTTGATTTAAAGATAGCGGGCGGGAAAGCCTAAGTGGGAACTCAGGAATCAGCAGTTCAGTTGCGCTGCGAAGGAGTGCCTTTGCTTGACTTGCGGGGAAGCCCTTGTAGTGGCGCCCAGCGACGCCGGCCCGGCGTCCGCTGCGGCACAAAGTTATACGCCAAATCTAAGACAACTTGCTCGAAACTAAGCGGTTCAAACTAATTCCGGATTCGGCCGCTTGAATGGCAAGAGTACGGTGAGTTTGCGGCGGAATACGAACCATAAACTTTCCACTAAACGCTTTCGTGGCGATGGGTTCGGGAGTGTTTTCATTACTTTTTCGCATGTCTGCGATGGTCTCTTTTATAAGTCCCCGAATTCCTTGTAGCGCCTTTTCGGGCGTTTTTTCCAACCAGCTCAGACTTGGAAATTCCGCGCATAGTCCAACATGCTCACCATCTTCTTCGGACCAGGTGACTCGGTATGTATATCGGTCAATTTCCTTATTCATCATTTCTCTCCAGACGGTCGATTGCCAGCAGAACTTGGCGTACCTGATAAGGTTTTGCTTTACCTCGGTCATTTTGAATGTTGACGCGAGGATCGCCTTGCCAAGGAGTCTTATAGATTCGGTGACTTGTGCCAGATTGCCTCGGCTTTCCGAAGTATTTATCGCAAACCTTGCAAAGCTCATTGAAGCTAATCCCTTTCGGGTTTTGCCTCATCAGTTTGACAATATCTTCTACCGAAGCCATGGGCTAAAATAGTATCATTAATGATACTACTGCGCAAGGATGGGGATCAAGGTTTGGACGCTGCGCTCTGGGAAAGGCTCAAAGCAACGTTGAAGCCAGGCACAAGCGTGCCAACAATGGGAGCGGATTGGGACGCTCTAAACGTCTGGGTTCTTCGACGCGTCTCTCAATGCCCCGCAGGCGTCGAACCCTATCGATGGATTGAGATGGGCATCTCCCCAAAAGCGGCACCAGGCTAACGTTTTCCCCTCCCCCGCGCCCCTCCCGAAAAACTACGGCATGCGTCGGTACTGACAATTGCCAGTTCCCGCGCGCGGGTGACCTGCTGCACACAAGGCCCGAGATCCCACCGGTTCTGTGCAAAGCCGCCTGCGGCGGTTCCGGGTTACCCACGAGGCTCCCGCTCTGGCTGATGGACGGCTTGGCCAACGCCAGGTCAAATCTTCCTATTCTCGTTCTGCGACAGCAGGCCCACCGCTCACTTAATCTGCGACTTTTGCCGACAGGAACAACAGTAGCGGGTTATCCGGCGATGCCTTAAAACCGAAGTTTAGGTAGTACCCCGCCGCCTGCTCATCCAGCGCATCGACGAACAACCCAATCCCGCCTGCCTCGGCGTAGATGCGCTGCGCCCGTGTCAGGGCATCGACGACGAGCAACTCGCCCAGACCTTTGCCCTGATACTGCCTATCGACAGCCAACCGACCCAAACGCACGCCGGGGATGCGACGCGGCAGCTTCTTGCGCCAGGCTTCCGGCAGATGCCGGGTCTCGAGTTCTGCCAGCGTCAGCGCGTAATAGCCGTAGATGCGGGTTGGCGCGTCTTCGCCAACAGCGACGAAGGTCTTCGACAGCCCCTTGTCCTGATGTTGACGGGCGACCTGCTGCAGCCAGTCATTGAGTTCCTGGCGGCCGCAGTCGAATCCCTGCCGGTCATGATCCCCAGCTAAAGGTCGTACCTGCATCATCTTGCTTGGCCTTCTTGTACCGCTTCAGGGCAGCCTTCAGCTTGGCATTCGGCTTAGGCGGGTTTTCCATCAGGTCGAGCAACCAGTTCCAGTCGCGCGGCGAGAGGCGGATGATCTCTTGCCGCTCGATGACTTCCTGTGCTTCTTTCAGCGCAGCTTGCACCAGAAACTGATTGACGGTGGCGCCTGTCAGCTCGGCGGCGCGGCACAAAGTTTCATAAACCTCGCGGGGCACACGAGCACCGATGCGATCTTGCTTCGCAATGGTGGTTCCCATCATCACCTCCTGCGTTGATTTGATTGGTCAGTGTACCACTGGCGCCAAAATGGCGCCAATCATTTTCAATGAGGGCGGTCGAAGGTCTGCACTACCCCAGAACCTTGGGCGCTGGAAATCGCGACCTTAATGATAAAGTTCTATCAACCCAGCCCTGAATCGATCACATGAATAGCATCCAAACGCACCGTCCTTACAACATTGCCAACCCGATCGAGGCTCCATGAAAGGCATCATCCTCGCCGGCGGCTCCGGCACGAGGCTCTACCCGGTGACCCAGGTAGTCTCGAAGCAACTACTGCCCGTCTACGACAAGCCGATGATTTATTACCCGCTGTCCACGCTGATGCTGGCCGGGATACGCGACATCCTGATCATCTCGACGCCGCAGGACACGCCGCGCTTCGAGCAACTGCTGGGCGACGGCAATCGCTGGGGCATATCGCTGCAGTATGCAGTGCAGCCCTCCCCCGACGGCCTCGCCCAGGCCTTCCTCATTGGCGAGAAGTTCATCAATGGCGAGCCCTGCGCACTGGTGCTGGGGGACAATATTTTTTACGGCCACGACCTGTTTGGCGACCTTCAGCGCGCGGCAAAAAAAACCACCGGCGCGACCGTGTTTGCTTACCCAGTCAAGGATCCCGAGCGTTACGGTGTGGTGGAATTCGATGCAGAGGGCCGCGCGGTGTCGCTGGAAGAAAAACCGCGCCAGCCCAAGTCCCGCTATGCCGTAACTGGTCTGTATTTTTACGACAAAGACGTGGTGGCGGCGGCAAAATCGCTCAAACCCTCGCCGCGCGGCGAACTTGAGATCACCGACCTTAACAAACTCTACCTCGCCGCCGGCAAACTCGACGTGGTACACATGGGCCGCGGCCACGCCTGGCTGGACACCGGCACGCACGAGTCGCTGCTCGAAGCCAGTCAGTTCATCGAAATCATCGAACGGCGGCAGGGCCTCAAGATATGCTGTCCGGAGGAAATCGCCTTTCGCCAGGGCTTCATCGACGCGACGCAACTGGCCACCCTCGCCGCACCCTTGAAAAACAGCGGCTACGGCGAATATCTTCTCGCCATACTCAAGGACCCGGCGTGAGCGCGTTCGAAGAACTTAAGTCCCGGCTGATGAAGGAGCGCCATACCTGGCTGGTGACCGGGGTCGCCGGGTTTATTGGCTGCAACCTGCTCGAAGCGTTGTTAAAGCTCGGACAAAACGTGATTGGCCTGGATAATTTTGCCACCGGGCATCAGCGTAACCTCGAACAAATACGCGCCAAAGTCACGTCCGACCAGTGGTCGCGGTTCACTTTTATCGACGGCGACATACGCAATCCCGAAACCTGCCGAAAAGCCTGCGAGGGCGTTGAATACGTCCTTCATCAAGCGGCTCTAGGAAGCGTGCCCCGCTCCATCGAGGACCCTATCGCGACCAATGCCAGCAATGTGAATGGTCACCTCAATATGCTGGTCGCCGGACGCGATGCAGGCGTAAAACGCCTGGTCTATGCGGCGTCCAGCTCCACCTATGGCGACCATCCGGGCCTGCCCAAGGTTGAAGACGCGATCGGCAAGCCGCTCTCCCCCTATGCAGTCACCAAACTGGTGAATGAACTTTACGCTGATGTGTTTGCCCGCACCTACGGCTTCGTCTCCATCGGACTGCGCTACTTCAATGTTTTCGGTCCGCACCAGGATCCGGGCAGTGCATATGCCGCAGTAATACCGGCCTGGATCGCGGCGATGATCCGGAACCAACCTGTCTGGATCAATGGCGATGGTGAAACAAGTCGTGACTTCTGTTACGTACAGAATGTAGTTCAGGCTAACCTGCTCGCAGCCTCCGTCACAGACGAAGCTGCGGCAAATCAGGTATTCAATATCGCAAACGGCGAGCGCACCGCCCTGAATGAGTTGTTTGAGGCGATTCGCTCGACACTTGAATCCAAGTGCCCGCACCTCAGGGACTTTAAACCAGAGTTTCGCGACTTTCGTGCCGGCGATGTACGCCACTCGCTCGCAGACATAAGCAAGGCACGCACGCTGTTAGGTTACGACCCCACCCACAATCTGCGCGAAGGCCTTGCGCAATCGATGGCGTGGTATGCGGTAAACTTGAACATGGATCTCCAACCCACCGCCGCTCAAGCTTGAGTACTTAGAAAATCTCAAAACACGATGAAATTCACACCAACCGTAATTCCCGATGTGATCATGGTAGAGCCGCGAGTCTTCGGCGACGCACGCGGCTTTTTCATGGAAAGCTGGAACGAGCGCGCATTTTCTCAAGGCGGTATTGCCGCGCACTTTGTTCAAGATAACCATTCCCGGTCTGCGCAGGGCGTGCTGCGCGGGCTTCATTACCAAATCAAGCAAGCGCAAGGCAAATTGGTACGCGTCATTGCAGGAGAAATTTTCGACGTCGTTGTGGACATTCGCAGGCACTCGCCAAGCTTCGGTCATAGCGTTTGTGTTCGTCTAAGAGACGACCTGAACAACATGCTCTGGGTTCCGCCAGGCTTTGCACACGGGTTCTACGTAATCTCAGAACATGCAGACGTGCTGTACAAATCCACGGACTTTTATGCACCGGAGCACGAGCGCTCAATTCTCTGGAATGACCCTGATCTTGCTATCGAGTGGCCGTTGTCCGGTGCACCAACGCTTTCAGCCAAAGACGCCGCAGGAACACTCTTCAAGCTTGCGGAAACTTTCCCGTGAGAATTTTGCTTACCGGCCGCAACGGACAGGTCGGCCGGGAACTGGGCCGGGAATTGCAAACTCTGGGCGAGGTAGTCGCTCATGATCACGCCAGCCTTGACCTCGCAGACTCCGATCAAATTGTTAAGACTGTACGCGATGCCAAACCTGCAATCATCGTCAATGCTGCGGCCTATACTGCGGTGGACAAGGCCGAAAGCGAGCAAGAACTTGCCCGCGCAGTGAACACGCGCGCTCCGGGCATTCTCGCGGAAGAAGCCGCACGGCTTGGTGCGCTGCTGCTGCACTACTCAACCGACTATGTTTTTGACGGCAATAAACCCGGCGCCTATACAGAGCAGGACAAACCCGCCCCGCTTAGCGTCTACGGGCGCACCAAGCTCGAGGGCGAACTCGCTATCCAAGCATCAGGTTGCCGCCATCTGATATTCCGAACCTGCTGGGTTTACGGTCCGCACGGTAAGAATTTCTTGCTCACCATGTTGCGTCTGGCAGCTGAAAAGAACGAACTACGTGTGGTTAGTGATCAGTTCGGCACACCCACAAGCAGCTCGGCGATTGCCACGGCGACAGTACGCGTCCTCACCGAACACCCGGATGCCGGCGGTCTTTATCATATGAGCGCCGCGGGCCAAACAAGCTGGTATGGCTTTGCCAGCGCTATTCTGCGGGGAGCCGGCCTGAGTACGCCTGTGATCCCGATCCCAAGTTCGGCATACCCCACGCCGGCAGCTCGTCCGCACAACTCTGTTTTGGACAACGCCGCGTTCAAACAAGACTTTGGCTTTGGCCTGCCAAACTGGGAAGACGGCCTGAGCCAATGCTTGCTACGAATTAAAGCGCAACAGGCTTAGCTGCGACTGTAGTCATCCGCGAAACGTTCGATATCATCTTCCCCAAGATAGTCCCCGGACTGCACCTCGATCACATATAGCTGTGCGGGGCCGATGTTCTCAAGCCGGTGCGTGACTCCCTGTGGAATATAGGTGGACTGGTCCTCACGAAGCTCCAGCACCTCGTTATCCCGCGTGACGCGGGCATGCCCGGATACCACCACCCAATGCTCGGCGCGCCGCTGGTGGCGTTGCAAGGAGATTTTCGCGCCCGGCTTAAGCATCAGCCGTTTAGCCTGGAAGCGCTCACCGCTGTCGATACTCTCAAAGTAACCCCAGGGACGGTATACGCGTTTATGGGTAAGGTGCTCGTGACGGCTGGCCGTCTTCAGGTGCTCAACCGCCAGCTTAACGTCCTGCGCGCATGCCTTATCGGCGACCAGCACCGCATCGGCCGTTTCGACAATCACCAGGTGACTTACTCCGACAGCCGCAATCAGACGCCCCTCGGCCCGAACGTAGCAATCGCTTACCCGATCCAGATAGACATCACCCCGTGCCGAATTGCCATCATCGTCCTTATCAGCAATATCCCATAGCGCCGACCAGGAGCCAATATCGTTCCAGCCAATGTCGGCGGCGAGTACACAGGCAGAGTCTGTTTTTTCCATTACCGCGTAATCGACTGAATCGGACGGACAAGCCGAAAATGCGCTTGCATCAAGGCGCAGAAAATCAAGATCCCGACTGGCTCTGTCGACAGACTGCCGAACTGCCTTAAGAATGTCGGGCCTGAATCTGGCGAGTTCCTCCAGATAGCGTGCAGCACGAAAAACGAACATGCCGCTGTTCCAGAGATAATCGCCACGTGAAATATATTCTGCGGCGTGTTCGGCAGAGGGTTTTTCGACGAACGCGGCCACATGATAGGCATTGTCATGTCCGGCCATCGCCGCACCACGGCGGATATAACCATAGCCCGTCGCTGGCGCATCCGGCTTGATCCCGAAGGTCACTAATCGCCCCGTCTGCGCCAGATTAATCGCCTCGCGGACAAGAACCCGAAAGCGCCCCGCATCGGCGATGACATGGTCGGCCGGCAACACCAGCAGCACGGCATCCGGATCGGCCTCAACCAGCGCCAGCGCCGCCGCAGCCACGGCGGGTGCGGTGTTGCGCCCGACCGGTTCGAGCAGATGCATATGAGGCGCGATGCCGGCCCCGCGCATTTGCTCCGCTGCGATAAAGCGATGTTCGTCATTGCTTACCAGCACCACCAATCGAGTTTCATCGAGACTGGTAAGCCTGAGCACGGTCTCCTGCAGCATGCTGCGCTCGGATACCAGCGGCAAAAACTGCTTGGGCATAAGCGAACGGGAGAGCGGCCACAGCCGGCTGCCAGTACCCCCACATAGAATAACGGGATAAATCATCGAAAGAAAACGACCTGTAAGCGGATGAAGGGCAGCAAGGGCAATTTATCTGAAGTGGAACACAGTCTGATTTTTTTAGCGTTAAAACTCAACAACTCCGAGAACAAGCGTATTCGCCACTTCAAGGAGTATCAGTGCACCACGTTGTCGCGTTTGATAACTTTGATAACAGTCAGAAGGATTATTCTCATGTCAAATCCGAACGACTGTCGCCGCAAGTACTCGGCATCCAGTTCAACCTTATTGGGAATGGGTAACTCATCCCGTCCGTTAATCTGTGCCCACCCGGTCAGCCCGGGCACCAACTCATGCACGCCATGAAGTGTCCGCAATGCGATCAAATCATGTTGGTTGAATAGAGCGGGACGCGGCCCTACAACGCTCATGTCACCCTTTAAGATGCTCCACAATTGGGGCAATTCATCCAGACTGCTTTTGCGTAGAAAACTGCCAATCGGGGTGAAATATGCGGCCGGATTCTCGAGTAAATGGGTGGCGACTGCAGGTGTATCCAATCGCATGCTGCGAAACTTTGGCATTTTGAAAACAACATTGTTTTTGCCAATACGGTCCGACCAGTATAGCGACGGCCCCTTAGAAGTAAGCCTCACCAGAACCGAAATAATAACCAACGGCAAAAATAGAAGTATGAGCGCAAAAAATACAAACAACAGATCACATAGACGCTTCATTCCGGAAGCTCTTCATTCCCGCCAAACCACCCGGTTTACATATCCGGTGTAACTCAGCACCACTCGAACTATTTTTCGTGATACATCCAGCGGCAAATAGTCGGCAACAGGTCGCATCGCGCCGTAGGTCGCGTGCTGGTCACAAACCACCTTGACAGAATCAAGGACTTCCCCGGCCTTGAGCCCGCTCATGATGAGAATCCCCTCGTCCATACCCTCTGGTCGCTCATGTGCGTATCGTATGGTAATTGCGGGGAGCTTAAGCAATGCCGCCTCCTCCGTAATGGTTCCACTATCCGATATGACGCACATGGCTTCCATCTGCAATTTGACAAAATCAAAGAAGCCGAAGGGTTTGGCAAAATCGATCAGCGGATTTATTTCACTTACAGCCAACTCGTCGAGGCGCTTGCGAGTTCTGGGATGAGTGGAAACAATGATCGGATAACCATATGAAACCGCCAAAGCATTCAGGGTTTCAACCAGATCACGCAAATTTTGCGGTGTATCGACATTTTCTTCACGATGCGCACTCACGACAAAAAATCTCTGTGGCGTCAATCCCAGCCGAGACAGTACGTCTGATTTCGTAATTTGCGGCATATAGTGGTTCAACACTTCGTTCATGTGCGAGCCAGTCTTGATGATGGTTTCCGGCCTGATGCCTTCGGCAATCAGATACCGCCGCGCATGTTCGGTCAACACCAGGTTGATGTCACTGAGGTGATCCAGCACCTTGCGGTTCAACTCCTCCGGCACCCGCTGGTCAAAGCAGCGGTTACCCGCTTCCATGTGAAACACCGGTATTTTCCGTCGTTTGGCGGAAATCACTGCAAGACATGAGTTGGTGTCACCGTACAGCAGTACGGCGTCCGGCTTTTCCTGCGCAAAAATCTCGTCAGACTTCATGATGACCTGGGCAATGGTCTGCGCGGCGTTCTCGCCCACGGCACCTAGAAAATGATCCGGTTTGCGAATCTCCAGGTCTTCAAAGAAGATTTGATTCAACTCGTAGTCATAATTTTGGCCGGTATGAACCAGGACATGGTTCGTATGTTTGTCAAACTCCGCAATCACACGACTCATTTTTATCAATTCGGGACGCGTCCCGACGATTGTCATTACCTTAAGCACCAAGGCTCTCCTGGATAAACTCCAATTTTTGCAAAAGTGTCTTCACCTGCCCCACGTCCAGACGCGTTGTGTTGTGTGAAGTGTAGTCGTCTATGTGGGAGATTCGCTCCTCGCCATCACTGAAATACTTGGCATAATTAAGGTCGCGATTATCTGCGGGAATTCGGTAATACTCGCCCAACTCCTGGACCTTGGCCATTTCCTCTCGCGACACCAACGTCTCGTAAAGTTTTTCACCATGCCGCGTACCAATGGTACGAGCCGAACCGCCACCGGGAAACAGCATAATCATCGCCTGCGCTAAATCGGCCACTGTCGACGCGGGCGCTTTTTGCACAAAGATATCCCCCTGCCTGCCATGCTCGAACGCATGCAAAACCAGGTTAACCGAGTCATCAAGGGACATCAAAAAACGCGTCATTCCGGGGTCTGTGATGGTCAACGGCAAGCCATCCTGCAACTGCGACATGAACAAGGGAATAACCGAACCGCGCGAAGCCATCACATTGCCATATCGCGTCGCGCAAAGAACGGTTTCCCCCTCCTCCTGCATGCGCGCCTTCGCGACCATCAGCTTTTCCATCATGGCCTTTGACATTCCCATGGCGTTGATCGGGTAAACGGCCTTGTCGGTGCTGAGGACCACCACACGATCGACCCCTTTCGCGATGGCGGCGTTCATGACATTCTCGGCGCCAATTACATTGGTTCGCACCGCCTCCATCGGATAAAACTCGCATGAGGGCACCTGCTTGAGCGCCGCGGCATGGAACACATAATCCACACCCTTCATCGCTTGCGAGATACCGTCGTAATCGCGTATATCACCGATATAGAATTTCAGTTTTTCGTTATTCAGCGCAATACGCATTTCCTCCTGCTTTTTCTCGTCTCGGCTAAAAATGCGGATTTCACGCACATTTGTCGAAAGGAAGCGTTTCAGGACGGCATGACCGAACGAGCCCGTGCCGCCGGTGATCATCAACACTTTGTCATTGAACATTGTTTGAGCTTCCCGCTATCTCGATGCGTGCATGAGCTGAATCAGCTCCGGCCAAGCCGGCGCCCTGTAGCCTGTCGCACCGAAAAAACGCCCGGAATTGAGCGAACGATCGATTACAAATTCATCATCCCGGACGATTGCTATCGACTTGCCATAGACGTCGGCGATCAGGCGCAGCAAATCATACTTGCCGATCGACCCGGCCCCGACATGATACAAGCCCGACAAATCGGTGTGTGGAATAACGATATCCCTGACAATTTGCGCGAAGACCGTACTGGGTAGGCCGGAAAAAATGGCGCGGCCGAAACCTTTGCATGATCCATTTTGTGACAAAAACCACTCGAGCAGGCCATAGGTGCTTTGAAGTTCATGGCCGATCGTCGAGGTTCGCAGGGTTATAGCGCGTGGGGCATTCACCTCCCCGAGGAATTTTGACTTGCCATAGAAATCCCTTGCATCCGACGGGTCGTCCTCCGTATAGCCGCCCTTTTTCCCGAGTCCGGCAAAAATGCAATCGGTACTAACGTGCACCAACCGGGCTCCGGCATGCGCGCACAGGTCCGCCAAACGGTGCGGCAATAGCGCGTTGAGCGGGATAGCCAAGAGCGGATCGTCGGCCTCCTTGTGGTGCTTGGTAAGCCCAATACAGTTGACGACCACATCCGGCTTAATCTGCGAAAAAACTCGTACCAGCGCGTCTTGCGCTTCGACATCGATGCCCACCACGAGCCTGTCGCGAATTACGGGCGAAAAAAAGCGCTGCGCGTCGCCGGTCCGGAGCGTACCCCATACCTGCCAATCGGTTTCTTCGCTCAGCACACGCACCATCGCACTGCCAATCATGCCGCTGGCGCCAAAAACAAGAACTTTCATCAATCTTCTCTATTATGTAATTCAGTAACCGCCCGGAAATGTCCGATCAACTGATCCGTCAGCATATCGTGATCAAAATGTGCTTTAAAGTACCGTCGCCCGTTCGCGCCCAACCTTTCCCGTTCTGCGGGTGTCATTTGAAACAGTTTGAGCACCGCTTCAGCCAGCGCTTTGGCGTTCCCCGCCGGCGTGGCAAGGCCGGCGTCCGCCTCGACGACCAGACGCGCGCCCTCGCCATTCAAGGATGCAAGGATGGGTCTGCCCGAAGCCATATAAGCCTGCACTTTGTTTGGCACAGTAGCGGCAAAAATTGGCTGATCTGCGAGCGAAACAAGCAGCGCTCCCGCTTTTTGCATCAAACCGGGCATGGCAGCAACCGGATAACGGCCCGGAAGATACACATTGGTCAAACCGCGCAACGCGACCTGCTCGCGCATCCATTCCCAGCGACTGCCCTGGCCTACAACGACAAAGCGAATGGCCTCGTAACCCTGCAATAGCGCCGCCGCTTCCACAATAACTTCAACGGCTTGTCCCGCACCGATATTACCGGCAAAAACGATCGAGAAACCCTGGTCCAGCCCGGGGATTTCGGGCAGGGCAACAATTTCGGACAGGGAAAAAGACACATCAACCGAATTGGGATAATACAGAATGGATTTACCCGGCGCCAAGGCCGCAACAAAAGGAATAAATGCCCGTGACTGCACAAGAAGCAAGTCGGTATGGCGATAAATAAAACTCACCACCTTTGCCACTTGGGCGAGAAGGTGCCGATTACGCACGTAACCGGTTGCCTCGAGGCTTTCCGGCCATAAATCCTGCACCCAGATAATCACCGGACTGCGCTTTAACCAACCGAGGAAGAGCGCGGGAATAGCTTGAAGTATCGGTGAAAGGCCGTAGACAAAAATTGCGTCGTAGCGTTGCCGCCGCAACAGCCACGGCCCAAAGAAAAGAGCCGATATAACGAAGGACAGGTAATTCAAAGTCAGTCTTGCTTCGCTTTTACCACCACGCGGCATCAACGGAACACGATACAGCGTAGCTCCGGACCAATGCTCGATCTGACAGCCTAACGCACGGTATCCGGGATAAATGCTGCCTTCAGGGTAGTTTGGCTTCCCGGTCAAAACATCGATTTCGACGCCCTTTTCTGCCAGGGTCTTGACCAGGTCGTTGATACGAAAACCTTCGGGCCAGAAATATTGGCTGACAATGAGGACACGCATGGAACTCACTTTTGCAAGAAGATCGTGTTGGCCGGAAACCGGGATCAACCGGCCTTCACGTCAGCCAGTTCTTGAAGTTGTCCGCCATTTCTATCGTCGAGCGATAACCACCAACTCATACAAACCCCGAGCACCATCGAAATGAATATCCAGGTCGGAAAGAGTTGTGGCGTTCTCAAGAAAATTCCAGAGGTAAAACAAAAAATTAACACAACCAGCGCATAGGAAGAGTACAAGCCCGGTGCAAACCGATTCTTGACCATTGCAAGCCATAGCAATATCCCCCAAAGCCACAGCCAAAGTGCGATCGCCGCCGCTCCACCGATCGCATATATCGAGACAAACGAATTGTCGCTCGTGAGGGTAAGCAATGTCCTTCCATCGATCGATTCCCCCATTCTTCCAGACAAATAGGTATCTGCAGAAATCTGCGCGCTCTGCACCCATTGAGTAATGTCAGACGTGAAAGAAAATCCCAACTCCGTCAATACGGGTAGGCCGATTTTGATCATGACTATCCAGAAAATATCGACGGGCAATTGCAGAAATCGCCACATATTTGCCGCCAGGGTATTTACCAAAGAGTACTCAGAAGGGTGGAAAACCAATACGAACAGGAACCAAAGTGAAAATATCGTCAGAAAGCATACCAATGGCCAGCTCCTATTGATGGCAGACATATGGTTAGACTTCCTGCCAGCAAAAAGCAATACTGAAATTGCGAACAAATTTACGATCGACAACGCGAAGCCGCTTCTAGAAGAAGTCAGAACCAGTATGCTGACAAGGAACATCATGAAACATAGCGTACCCAGTCTTGATATCCATTTCACATGAAACATAAACGCAACCAGGGCGATCATCAAAGCACACCAGAATCCGAGAACATTAGGATTGAACATGGCACTACTAGCCCTGTAAGAGAATCCCCAATCGTATTTCGTTCCTGACCACACCATCCCCGTGACGAGCTCAAAATACCCGCAGCCGACCATCACTACGCATACCATGGCCAGGAATATCACCCCCTCCTTGCGAAATGCAATCCAACTTTCCCCGCGAGGTTTTAAAAAAACGGCGAAAAACAGCAAACCAACCCACATCCAGGTGGCGTGCAAGGACTCTTTATAAGCCGTCAAAAGCGGTTTTAAATCAGCGTCAGGTAGATTTTGCCCACCCCAAATCATGGCAATCAAAAACAACGACAGCGACGCCACCATATTCAGGAATAACTGGCGGTTGATTTGAAATGAACCCCAACCAGAGTTTATCCGCCGCCGCACCACCAAAACACTGCAAAACAGAAGAAATGACGCAGCGACAATTTTTACACCTAAATCACTCTCTTTGTAGTGAAGGTCATTCAATGTGTTTATCCCGTCCCTTGTGGCAGCAGCAAATATCGCATAACCGCCGTGCAGGCTAAGGTAGACAAACATTGCCACCAGCACACCATCAACGCCTTTCCTGCGGGATAAGTAATAGAGCAGAAGCAGAATCAACACAATGTTTGGAATTGCGTTCCAAAAGAACACTTTTTCGACCGGCATTATCTTTCACCGCCTGACTCAGGGATAAGGCTGACATACAGAGACCGATACATCTGGACGATGACCTCCCATGAAAAAAAGTCGGTGACCAATTTTTTTATTTTCAACGCGGCAGGTGCCATCAATTCCTGTCTCGACAAAATATCGGCCAACCCTCTCTCCAAGCCTTCAATTGCGGCCGGGACGGCCCAAACGCCGCCAATCTCCGACAACTGATCAAACCCGCACAGGTCGGTCAACATGACAGGTGTACCGCATATTGCCTGCCTTAAACGCTACAATCGACATGGCTTCATGCCGCGACGGGATTACGACCAGTTGTGCCGCGTGGTACGCAACGCGCGCAGCATACCGCCATCCGGTCCCATGAAAACCAGGGCAAGCTCTCCGATCAACCGTCTTTCACGTCAGCCAGTAATTGATCTTGCCCACTATTTCCATCGTCGGTCGATAACCACCAGCACATGCAAACTCCCAACACCATAGAAATAAACATCCATAGCGGGAAGAGTTGCGGCGTTCTCAAGAAAATTCCTGAAGTAAAACAAAAAACCAACAAAACCAACGCATAGGAGGAGTGTAAGCCCGGCGCAAGCCGATTCTTGACTATAGCGAGCCGTAGCAATACCGCCCAAAGCCAAACCCAGCAGGAAATCGCCACCAATCCTCCGATTGCATATATCGAGACAAATACATTGTCACTGGCGATTTCGATTGATGTCCTTCCATCGACAGAATTCCCCAGTTGGCCCGACACATGAGCATTTCCCGCAGCCTGGATAGACTGCCACTTTTGAGTGGCTTCCGGCGAAAAAACGGGAAAATCTATTTTCGTCAATAAAACATTCAATTCCGTAATTATAGGAAGGTAGATTTTCAGCATGAACATCCAGAATATATCCATGGGCAATAGCAGGAATCGCCACATATTCGCAGCCAGCGTATTTACCAAGGGGTACTCAGAAGGGTGGAAAACCAGGACGAACAGGAACCAAAGTGAAAATATCGCCAGAAAGCATACCAATGGCCAGCTCCTGTTTATGGCAGACAAGTGATTAGACTTCCTACCGGCAAAAAGCAATACTGAAATTGTGAACAAATTTACGATTGACAACGCGAAGCCGCTTCTAGACGAACTCAGAACCAGCGTGCTGACAAGAAGCATCATAAAGCATAGCGTACCCAGTCTTGATATCCATTTCATGTGAAACATCAACGCGACCAGGGCGATCATCAAAGCACACCAGAATCCGAGAACATTGGGATTGAACATGGCACCACTCGCCCGGTAAGAAAACCCCCACTCGTACTTAGTTCCTGACCACACCATCCCCGTTCCGAGCTCATAAAACCCACAGCCGGCCGTCACGACGCATACCACGGCCAGGAATATCACCCCCTCCTTGCGAAATGCAATCCAACTCTCCTCGCGGGGTTTCACGAGAACCGCGAAAAAAAAAATACCAATCCACATGCACGCGGCATATAAGAACTCTTTGAAAGCCGTCGACGGTTTAAAAAGAGCATTTGCGTCCGCGAAAACGACTCTGGCGGTATCGCTAGAAAACTCTTTGGAAGCCATCGACGGTTTAAAGAGGCTATTTGGGTCCGAAAAAAAGGCGCTCGCGTCAACGCCGGAAATATTCTGAGCGCCGTGCATCATGGCAATAAGAAACAACAACAACGATGCCCCGATATTTAAAAGCAAGTAGCGATTGATCCGCAAAAAAGCATGCTCGGAACGGGCTTGGCGGACCACCAGCAAAATACTGCACAAGAGAAGAAATGCCGCAGCGACGATTCTTACGCCTAAATCACTCTCTAGGTAGTGCAATTGGTTCAGCGTGTTTATCCCGTCCCTTGTGGCAGCAGCAAATATCGCATAGCCGCCGTGAAGACTAAGGTAGACAAACATTGCTACCAGCACACCATCAACGCCTTTCCTGCGCGAAAGGTAATAGAGCAGAAGCAGAATCAACACGATGTTTGGAATTGCGTTCCAAAAGAACATTTTTTCGACCGGCATTATCTTTCACCACCTGACTCAGAGATAAGGCTGGCATACAGAGACTGATACATCTGGACGATGACCTCCCAAGAGAAACATTCAGTGACGTATTTTTTGATTTTCAACGCGGCGGGTGCCATCAATTCGCGTCTCGACAAAACATCGGCCAACCCTCTCTCCAGACCCTCAATCGTGGCTGGGACGACCCAACCACCACCAACCTCCGACAACTGATCAAACCCGCACTGGTCGGTCAACATGACGGGCGTGCCGCATATGCCTGCCTCAAGTGCCACAATCGACATGGCTTCATGCCGCGACGGGATTACAAGGAGTTGTGCCGCGTGATAAGCATCGGATTTTTCAGTGCCTCCCAGATAGCCAACAAAATGCACCCTGCTCGCCACCCCGCTTCCCCGTGCCATGGCACGTAACTCGCGCAGCATTCCACCATCCGGTCCCGCGAAAACAAGCTCAAATTCTCTAATGCTGTTTTTGAGGTTGCAGAATGCCTGCAGTAACAGGTCAGGCCCCTTAATTCGGTTCAATCGGCCGACAAAAAGAATGAACGGTCCCGCCCCCAGATTGTGTGTTTTTCTGAAACTATCGACGTTTGATGACTTGAAATCAGCCTCTGCAATGCCATTTGGAATCACTAGAACCTTCTCCGCCGCCACGCCCGAAGCAATAAAGTAATTTTGTTCATTCGCCGTGACCGCAATACACATACTCGCATTCCTGATTATCTTTTTCCCGATCACGCGGTTGTACAGGTTTTTGAGCATGCGCGATCGTCCGAAAATCGAGAGCGCGCCCGCCGGACAAACCACATAGGGCTTATGCGCCCTTCGGATGGCGCGATAGACCAGCGCATTCAGGACCGTCCAATGTCCCATCAGATGAATAACATCCGCATCGTCGACCAACCGTTGAATGTAAGCCAAAGAAACCCTGGGGAGATAGAATCGCCGCAACAAGCAGGGCAAGGCAATGACCACGGCTTTCCCCAATGAATTTTTACGTTGTTCACTCAGACCCGTGTCGACAGTCAACACACGGGACTTCACGCCGGCCCCCAACAAAAACAGACTCATCTGGAAAGTCCGTTCGGCCTCCCCCCCTCCCGTAATAGAATCAAAGTTACTGCAGACATTAAGGACGTTCATTGTCAATGCCTGCTGCCGCCTTCGCGCTTGAGATGCTCAAGGATCTCGACTGCCATCAATCGATATCCCGTCGATCCCAGATGCGTATCGTTGGGGAGATAAAGATCTACAACCTGGTCGACCTGCCGCCGGAAAAGCTTCAGCAAGTCCACTGAGTTGATACCAGCGGTGGCGATAGCAGGAAAAATGTCGGGATACTCGTCGCGATCACCCCCGGTCAGGATGTACGGGCGGTAAACCGTTGACTTGTCCGGCACAACCGCCAAGACCAAGCGCAACTCATTCCTCGCAATCCGGGCCTGGATCTGCTGCAGATTGTCGACAGCAGCACGGATATCCTTGTCGGTCCACGCTCTCTTGTTTTCGTCTTCCGCGTAATACAAAAGCCGATCCGCACGCCTGTTTGAGAAAAGTGCAGGTGTGTTGAGAGGTACGTTAACGGTATCCCCGGAACCAAAGCGACCATCCAGAAAGCGCAAGCGCGCGGTATTCATCGCCGTGCGGAAAAGATAAACCACGTCGATTGTCAATCCCGAAAAAATACCCGCGACTCTTTTGTCCTTCATATCAGCGCCGGTCGCCTTGGGTAGACTGCGGGGGCATGTGCGTGTTCCTGCAAAAAGCGGCACAAACCCGCGCTCCGCCACTTGGATAATTAGAATCTGTGCGCCGGAACCGCGTTGTTCGAAGACCCAGTTCAACCAGTTGTCGATGCAACCGACATCCTTGAATTGAAACGACTGGGTTTCGAATTTGCCAAATTCGGCAAGATACGACTGCCAGGTATTCGCATAGGAAAATGAATCGCCCAGAACCAACACCTGCGGCCTGGCCCCTGTTGAATTGCCTGCGCGCCTAGCTACTGCAGATTGAGGATCTCTTGGGCCAAAATCCCGTTCCGACCACGGACCAATACGAGTCAAGTCGCCCGTCAACGGCTCAAAATAAAAAGACAAGGCGACTGACACCGCGAGCAGTACCAGCATCGTTCCAAAAAGCCAAACGAGATACACCGATGAGCTGCGATTGCGCGTCATTAGAACTGGTAATAGAGAAAGGGGCTGATCTTATCAAGCTTGCCTAAAGCCAGGAAAAACATGCCGCCAAACAACAGCCCAATCACCGGTGCGGGTTGCCATGATATTTTCCATTTGAATATCCGTGCACCGCAGCGGCCTTGACCATCATAGTTGAACAACTGCTGGCAGTTGGGCGCAAACCAGACAAGCAGCAAGCCGAGAAACAGCAACTTGGCGAATGGCGCAATGCCACCCATGGTGCCCATTGCAGGAATATTAATGAATACCCCGCCGAAACTGACCTTCTGTGGAAGAACGCTGCCCAGTACCGGAAAATTCCCGACGATAACCGCGAGTTTTGATGGCAGCGAAACGCCGCCGTAACCGAAGCATCCCTTCAGCACCAGGACGGCGGCATGCCAGGATTCAGCTCGAAAAAATATCCACGCAACAACAACGCATAAAAAAGTAAGGGTTGTTGCCATCACACAATAGATTCCCGCCCTAACACCGCTAACGGGTATCCAGCGGCCAAACCAGCTTCGCCAGGCATGATTGACGATGAGGTAGATTCCATGCAAAGCGCCCCAGATAACAAAGGTCCAGTTCGCGCCATGCCACAACCCTCCCAGCACCATGGTGATCATGAGATTGACTTGTCGCAGAGCCCTGCCATTGCGGTTTCCGCCCAATGGGATATAAAGGTAATCGCGCAAGAATTGAGACAGGGTCATGTGCCAGCGACGCCAGAATTCGATGATGTTCGGCGCCTTGTACGGGGAATTGAAATTAATCGGCAGCTTGATCCCAAACAGCAGCGACAAGCCTATGGCCATATCGCAATAGCCTGAGAAATCAAAGTACAGTTGCAGCGTGAAGGCCAGCGTGCCTGTCCATGCCTCTATGAAATCCGGTTGAATACCCTGCTGCGCCGCACCGAAGACAGGGCCCGCATAGTCTGCAAAGCTATCCGCAAGAAGCACTTTTTTCACCATGCCAATGATGAAAATACTCAGGCCGACAGCCACATTGTCCGCTCGAAGCCGATAGGTTTCGCTCCTGGCAAATTGGGGGATCATTTGCGCATGATGAAGCACCGGTCCCGCAATAAGGTGCGGAAAGTAGGTGACAAACAACAGGTAGTGGTTGAAGTTGTAGTCGCGCACGATGCCGCGATGAACATCGACCAGATACGCTATCTGGGTAAACGTGAAAAAGGAGATGCCCAGCGGCAAAATGATGTTGGCGAGCGGCAGCGCCCCGCCGCTGATGTCATTGATATTTACAATGAAGAAATTGGCGTATTTGAAGAAGCCGAGCAATGCCAGATTGGCGACAACAGCAATGGTCAGAAGAGTCTTCGCGCGAGCGATATTTGATGTAATTGTTTGACCAATAAGCCGACCAAACCAATAGTTGAAGAGAACGGAAAAGAGAAGCAGCAAGACATACTTCGGCGACCACCATCCATAGAAAAACAGCGATGAGAGCGACAGCCAGAGAGCGCTGACACTATGTCCATAACGTGCAAGCCAGAAGAACCCCGTAAAGACGACGGGCAGAAACAGGAACAAAAACTCGTAGGAGTTAAACAGCATGAGTCGGTATCAGGTCTTGGACGACACTTTTCCGACCACTCGCTTGAGCGCCTGAAGGTACTGCAGACCCCATTTCATGTCCGGCTCCAGATAATTTCCTTCCGCCCATTCGTTCCAGGATTTCAGGAAAACAATCTTGTGCTCATCCGCTCTATCGGAAACGGCACTGACGGCCTCCTGCAAATGCTGCTCAAATAGCTCTGGCGTCGAATTTTCAAGCACCAAGCCCTTGCGGCCCTTGCGGGGTGTGTTGTCCCATCTCGGGAAAACACAGGGATAGGCTTCACAGTCAAATTGATTAAGATCAGGTACCAAGTGTTTAATGGCTTCACTATATTCAAGAACACGCGGTCCACCCAGAGAAAGCTTTCTGCGCACGCCCCAGACCAGCCTGGAAGCTTCGTTCAAAAGGGCATTTGAAGTATTGACCACGGCCAGGGTCGACATCGTAACCGCGTCCAGGCCAAGTTCGGTCGGATTTTTGAAATCCTGCATATTGATTCCGACGATATACAGCCCCTTTAGCCCCGCCTTAATCGCCAGTTCACGCCATAGATCAAAGCACTGTTTTGATTTCGGAATATCGGTGGGCTTGAAAATTACCAACATCGGCTTGCCATCGACCGTGATGTAGCGGTGATCCCTGAAGGCTTCCAACAGGCAGGCAAAATGCGCCCTGTCATCCGCCTCTCCCGGATAGGTTTGGTCAATGAGCATTCGATCGGGTTCGTCTTTCCAGATTCCGGTCCATGAATGATTTGCCCAGCCCAGGCAAAAAGGAAAATCCGGCTTTCCGGAGGCCAGGACTTCACTGAAGGGTCGCTCCAGCATGCGCCGGCCGGCGAACCAATAGTGCCAGTAGCAAAACCCCTCGATACCGAATTGCGCCGCCATCTCCGCCTGCTCCATCCGGGTTTCGTGCAGCCTCAAATCATAAAATCCGAGATCTGCTGGAAGATGCGGCTGTTCATGTCCTTCAAACAAGACCCTCGCCTGAACAACATTGGTCCACTCGGTAAATCCCTTTCCCCACCACAAATCATTTTCCGGAACGGGGTGAAATTGCGGAAGATAGAACGCTATAACGCGAGCTCTTTTTTCAGTGGGAGCCGCGCCTGATGAATCGGTCCATTGATCCAGCGACCGACGGGATGAGGCGTAATGCCTGTCGGCGGTTCCCTCTAATAGCGCCCCGAGCAGGTGATTGGAAAAGACGGAATAGTTGTTTGCGCTGTCCTGCAACGCCGATGCGTCACGACGTACCGCATATTGAGAAACACCAGCATCATTGAAGCCACGCAAACCGGAGTAGATGAACTTGTATCGCCGCTTGGCAATGGCCATGGCTTTGGGATTAAAACTGCCGATATCACCAAAGGTATAGGCGAAGTGGTCGACTGGCGCCCCCAGCATGTGTGCAATGGCGTCACCACTGCCGACAATCTCCTCCTGCAAATCCCGATCTTCAAGCAACGGGAGTCGGGCGTGCGTTTTGGTATGGCTCCCCACGCTATGCCCCTGCTCCATGAGAGCCTCCAAATCCGTCCACCTCATGTTTTGCCAGTGGTTTGGCAAAATATGAGGATTCGTATCCGGATAAATATGCTTGGAAATAAACTGCCTTGCCGCGACACGATCCTCAATGCCGACAAAATCCGATATGACAAAGAACAAGGCGCGTATGCCCAAGGCACTCAAAACCTCCTCGGCAATTACCCGATTCGATATGAATCCATCATCAAACGTAAGCAGTAAATTGCGGCCAAGGATTGGCTCTTCCCCGGAAAGCATTGAAGAGAATCGTTCCGGCGAAACAAAGTTCCATGTTCGCGCAAGCCATTTTAATTGCTCGGAGAATTTGATCTTATTGTGAGGCGCGATATCGTGATAGAGCAGCACCCGCAATTCATTGCGGGACAAGGCGCCACAATGTCGCCCTAGATCGTTAGCCAGCCTTATAGGGTAATAAGCGGCTGCCAGAAGGTGGTGATGGATTTTCATAGAGCTGTATTTTACTTTTTTTCATGCCAAACGAACTCATCACCCGCATTCGGAACTTAAATATAGCCGGGATGTTTTTGGTTCCTCACCATCACGAAATCTCGCCCTTTCGCAACTCAGCGTTCAGCCCGTTTTGATCACCTCAAGTTTGGGCAGCGGAAACACCAAGCTCATTCCAGAAAATTTCCTGTTTTCGATAAAGAATCTTCGAAAATGCCAGGGCAACACCACCACATAGTCCGGCTTTCTCGCGAGCACCTCAGCTTCCGGGATAATGGGAATCCAGGAACCGGGCGTGAAGCAGTCGAATTTCTCCGCATTCACCTCGCCGACAAACGCAATGTCATTTGCAGTAAAGCCACAGTACTGTAACAACACATTTCCCTTCGTCGACGCGCCTAGTGCGGCCACGGTCTTACCTTCCTCGCGAGCCGTCTTGATGAACGCAATCAAGTCACGTTTGGTGTTTTCCGCCCGCCTTGCAAAGGCCTCAAAGGGCGCAAGCGTTTCCATGCCGCTCAAACGCTCGGAATCAAGTATCGCTTGCACAGCCGGAATCGCTTTCTCGTCCCCGGGAGATTTTTCCACGGTAATCGAAAAACTACCGCCGTTCACGTCATTGAATTCGACGTCCAGGATCTTGAATCCCACGCGGTCTGCCATCCACTTGATCTGGCGCAGCGCGTAAAATTCCAGGTGCTCATGGCATACCGTGTCATAGGAGTTGGTCTCAAGCATGGTCGGCATGTAGCTTTGCTCAAACACCCAAACACCGTCATCCGCAAGCACCTCGTGCACCTCCCGCATGAAAGCCATCGGGGCTTCCAGGTCGTAGAACATGGAAAACGAAGTGACAATCCGGGCCTTTTTCCCGGGGAAGCGTTCCTTCAACAGGGCTGAAGAAAAGAATTCCGGAACCAGGTGGATGTGCCCGGGGTAGAAATTGTGGAACTTGACGCCGGTCGGATCAATGCCCACCAGCGTGGGTCCCGTGGACGGGTAGGCCTGCAATGTTGTGCTGTCATTGCTGCCAATGTCGACCACCAGGTCGCCCGCGCGCAACGCGACCCGGGCGAGAATTTTTTTAACCTTGCCATGAAGGTGCGCCACCATGCTCGCATTGAGGCCCGAGCGGTATCCGTAGTTTTTCCCATACATTTCGGCCAGGTCGTAGGAATGCTCCATTTGCAGCAGGCCACACACCTGATCGTCTCCGGAGCACTTCACCAGCCGCAATGGCCCGGTCGTCACTTTTGCGCCCTTCTCCCTGGGGAATACCCCGGTGAGCATCTGTTCGCCGAGATCCAGCACCCGCTCCAGGTGTTTATTGCCGCAAATTCTGCACTGCTCAACTTTTTTATACATCGTCAAGTAACCCTTGAATATTCATTTTTCCCCGCCGAGCAAACACCAATCGGCATCTACCATCATGGTTACCATCTCCCTAAAGCCCAACTCTGGCACCCAACCCAATTCACGCCTCGCCTTGTCAGCCGACCCGACAAGGGGAACCGGTTCGTTCGGCCGGTACGCCGATTCGTCTTCCCGCACGTATTTCCGGTAATCGAGCCCCAGATAATTAAATGCAATCTCACAAAATTCACGTACAGAATGAAGCTCTCCGGTGCACACCAGGTAATCATCGGCACGGGGCTGCTGCAGCATCAGCCACATGGCGCGAACATAATCTCCGGCGAAGCCCCAATCACGTTGCGCGTCAAGATTTCCGAGGTAGAGGTGATCCGCCAACCCGAGCTTGATGCGGGCCGCTTCATGGGTAATTTTCCTTGTCACAAACGCCAGACCTCGGCGGGGACTTTCGTGATTGAACAAAATAGCCGACGAGGCGAACATTCCATAGCGCTGCCGGTAGATCCGAATCAAGGAATCCGCGAATATTTTTGCCGCTCCGTATGGACTGCGCGGGTTCTTGGCAGTACCTTCGGTTTGCGGGCTTTCAACCGCTTCACCAAAAATTTCGCGGCTCGATGCCTGGCAAAAACGTATGCCGACATCCACCCCGCGTATGGCCTCCAGGATGCGCGCCACCGCCAGACCGTTAACATCACCAACACCCACAGGGTCGTCATACATGCCGGAACCGGAGGAATGCGCAGCAAAGTTGTATAGCTCTGCGGGCTTGATGCTCTCAAGAACCGACGCCATCTGCCCCTGACTCGACATATCCCAAAAAACCAGTTCCACCCTGTCCGCCAGTTCCGACGGAAGCCTCGCCGCGGCACTATCGATATCGCGCACCGCTCCGATAGCACGGTATCCCTTACCAAGCAACAACTCGGCCAAATAGCAGCCGTCCTGACCTGTGATTCCTGTGATGAGCGCGGTTTTCATGTCAGTCAAGCATCTCCACACCCAATACTTCCGCCAGTTTGAGGCTGGCCCATGTCGTATGCCGGCTATGCAACAAGTCGTATAGGGCCATGCCCGAACCTGTCGCTTTCAGGGCAAAGTAGAACACCATGACGAAGTTCGCGACGGACGCCGGGAACAGGCTTATTAGCCAGGCGGACGGATTTTTCAGTTCGCGATTTGCGTCCGGCCAGAATCGGCGAAACTCGTTCAAAGAGTACGAGCCCATGGCGCGGTGATGAAACAAGGCTTTCGCACTCCGCCAAGGTTGTTCGCGGCACACCGCGCGCTTGGCCTCATCCGAATATCCCGGAAACGACCAGATCAGCTGCGGCCATTTAAACATCCAGATTTCAAAGCCCCGTGCAGTCCACATTGCGTTGCCGTAACGGATTTCGATCAAAGGCTCGGCGATAACCATTACATTGTTTATCACCGGCTTCTGAAAAATAATTCCTACGTGAATGAATAAGGATCCGTAGTAGGCAGTTCGATCCCGTGACATCCACGCATCCTTCTTTATCACAACGCCACCTATAAACGAGAGATAAGCCCCCGTATTCCTGAGAAACTGATCCTCGCCGGCGTTCGTATAGCTAATGTCATTGAAAATGGCAAGGCGTCGGTCTTCCATTTTTTTCGAAAGGTCGGCATTCCTTACCTCGGCATTGACGACGACCAGCTCCGCCTGACCTTCCAGCGTCTCCAGGACGCGCCGGACCGCGCCAGGTTTCAACAAATCATCGTCTGTCATCAGCCAGCAATACTCGCCTGTCGCGTAGCCGACGGCCTTGTCGTAATCGGCGTCGACCCCCGAGTTGACCGGTTCGCGACGATAGGTCAGCTCTGGATGGCGCGAACAATAATGCGCCAGCACCTCAGGCGTATTGTCAGGCGATGCGCCATCGACGACGATCAACTCAACTCCACTCTCCATCTGGCCGAGTATTGAGTCGAGTGTCTGGGCAATAAAACGGCCCCTGTTATAGGTTGCGATACATATGGACAGCCGGATCGGGGAACCGGTCTTCAGTGCTTGAGAATCCGGCATCTACAAATCGAGCAAAATCTCTTTTGCCCCGACGAACACATAGTTGAATGTGCCGGAATTTGTGCGGCTATTGGCTACCCAACTTTTGACGTCCTCTGGCGATACTATTTTCGGCACCTCAGTTGCCGTGTACGCCGTATATCCTTTGCTGAAAAAGAGCTCAAAGATATTTTGAAAATCAGGATTCTTCCCACCGGGATGAAATTCCTCAAGGCAGATTTCAAGAAGCCAAACGGGTTTAATCGGGCGAGAGAGCGTGGACAAAGCGCCTTTCAGCACCTGATATTCCGCACCTTCAACGTCCATTTTTACAAACAAGCGCTTATCCTGGAAGCGTCCGGCCAGAATATTATCCAATGTGGAAACCGGCACTATCTTATGGTAAGCCGATGAGTAACCGGCCCAATTTTTAACCAGGGATGCCGACGGTCCCGAAGCGCCGTACAGCGTCAGTAAGCCTGGTTTGTCGCTCAAAGCAAGCGGAAATACCTCGGCCCGGTCCTCCCATCCGTTGCTTATCAGATTTCTAAACAGGCATTGCAGGTTTTGCTGTTGCGGCTCAAACGCAATGACGGGCTTCCCTTTTTGCAATGCAAGGCAGGTGTAATAACCGAGGTTTGCGCCGATATCCACAAACTGATCAACCCTGGAAAGCATTTTTGAAATAATTGCCGTTTCTTCAACCTCAAACTTTCCAACCCGCATCAGCTCATAGGCGGGATGAAATCCGGAGGTCAGTTTGAAACCCAAGGGGGTCACCACCTCCGACGTTTTAGTCCAGACTTTCGTTCCCCACCAGTCCTTGAACAAATGAAATTTCCATCTCACCCCCGCATTGAGCGCGACCACCAGGCTGGAACGCTTGAGGAGATTCTTAAACCAACGCGGAAACAGGTTCATATCTCGACGAATCTTTGATCATGTATGCGCCGGAATTGCTCTTCACCCGGCACCTTGAATTTCTTCAATTGAGATTGATTTTCCGCAAAATCCAGTCCGTTTACTGAACCGAGAAACCCCTCGCCAAAATACTTCGGGTCGACAAAGAACCCATTGACACCATTTCGGTCAACGGTAACAAATCGATATCCATGTTGCGCGAAGAATTTACGCCAACCAGCAATGGATACGCCGTAGTAAAGATGGCTGGAATGCGCCTTCGTGAAAACAAAATCGGACTTATATTCCACGGTCATGCTTCTCTCCGCGCCGAAAACAGAGTTGTACTCGACGACAAATATTTTCGGCCTGAAACCACCGTCCAATACCGCTTTTGCAATGTAGTAGTCATTGCCGTCGATATCCAGCGAGAATACATCGGGGTCATGGTGAAGAGTCAGGGCTTTGATCTCCTGGACGGACTCGGTGGTGACAAACATGTTGTGGATTTCCGCACCGATGCTGTAACCAATCACCGTCCGTTTCGCTCGCTCGACTAGATGGGGGCTGCCCTCGATCAGCAAGCCGTTATATTTTTCGGCCACCAACAGCCATGCAGTGTTGTTTTCAATGCCATCGGCGGCACCAATCTCGACAAAATAGCGGTTGCTGGCTAGCAGGTGCTTTCGCAGAACGTCCAGAATCCCGTCTTCGCCATTCTGGCTGAACCCGGAAAATTCCCAGCTGGCGGGCCGGGTCAAATCCACATTGCGGGCCTGCATCATCGCCGCCCCCTTGCTCAGGCCAATGGCTATACGCTGCCGATCCCGGACATCCAGCAGGTAATTGATCGCCCTCTTGATCATCGGTTCCTCATATAAAAATCAATCCCCGACACCGGCCTTATGCAAGCCCAACCTCGCCAGCACTATGGTTCGCAAATTTGGCGACATAAAAACCGAAATAATCATATTCGCCATGGTCATGGCAGCCCCAAACAATAGTTTTTCGTAAATCGATAAATCGATGAGATGAATAACCCGGCCGCAGAATAAACCAACCAGACAGGTTATGCCAAAGGGAATGCCAACATCCCTCGAAATCCATGTGAAAGCCGACCCTTTCAGGAAATACCTGTGGGTCAACCACGACCCAAGCAACAGGTACACAACATGCAAAACAAGCCACGCTAATGCGGCGCCCAGCATCCCGTGAGACAGGGTCAAAATCACTATCAATGGTGCCAGCAAAGCCATCAAAATGAATGTAATCGCGATAGGCAGTCGTGTTTTTCCATAGGCCAACTGCAGAGCGTAAGGCATATACATCACGCCATGCAACGCCGATCCGATAGCTAGCAATGCAATAGCCGGTCCGACGCTCGATCCAATGGCCGCATTGCCGGTCCACACAGTGACCAGGTCTTCCGAGAACAGGAGCAGGAACATCGCGAGCGGAAAAAGAATGGTCGCCAACACCCGCGTACCCAACCGGTAAAGATCCAGGAGTTGCAGGGTATCGCCGCTCGCCACCAAAGCTGAAAATCGCGGATAGACAACATTGAAAAATGGCATTGAGATGGCATACAACCCGCTGACTACTACGGTCGCAAGCATGTAATGGCCAAATTCATCGAGCGTGAGTAACTTGCTGAGAATCACCTTGTCCAACTGCGCGAAGGCAATTCCAGACAACGCGACAACACTCATCCCGGCCGAAAAACGCCAGATCCGCCGTAAGGAACCCCAATCAAATTGCCGGGTGTTTTCCGTCCCGACAGCCCTCCACGCGGCCCGGCGCACTACTTCCGCATAGATCAGGCCCACCGCAGCCTGCCAGACAAAGAACATTCCGATGGTCGGTGAGACAAAGGCCAGCACCGCTACCGCGCCCAGGCTACCAAGCGTCCCCATCACCATATTGATACCGCTCGATAGCACCAGGCGTTGCGCCCCCATCAACGCGCCCTGGTACAGACCGATCGGCCATCGGCTGGCCACCACCAAGCCCATCAAGATGAGGGCGTGCGACAGGGTGTCGGGGGAAAGCTCTTTTGATTGGAGCCAGTGTTGTGCGATGAAGGGCGCGAGGATAAGAACCAGCAGGAAAATGAACACCGCCACACCCCAGTACACGATAGCCAGCGTATGCAGCAAGCGTCTGGCTTCACCCATATTCCCTGATACGGTACACCGTGCAATTTCGCGGGTTACCGTCGGCGACAGTCCCATGTCCAGCAACTGGAACAGGGCTTGTGTCGTGGCGTAAAATCCGATCAGGCCATATGACTCAATACCCAGGTACCTGAGGTATAGCGGAACAACCGCGAGGCCAAGCAGCGCCGACCACGTCGAATTCGCCAGACCGGCCAGTAAATTGCGCTCCAGCTTCAACCGTGCTTACTCGTGATACGAGCTCGCATAATAGCCGTGGCTTTTCACCAATTCATCGCGCTCTGCTATTTTCAGGTCTTCACGCACCATTTCCTCGACGAGCTCGCTAAAGGTGATTTTTGGCTCCCAACCGAGCTTCGCCTTGGCCTTGGAGGGATCACCAAGAAGACTATCCACTTCCGCAGGACGGAAGTAGCGTGGATCAACCGAGACGATACATTTTCCCGAAGTGTCGTAGCCCTTCTCATCCAACCCCACACCGTCCCAGCGGACATCAATACCCAAATCCTTTGCGGCAATGTTGACGAAATCGCGCACGCTGTATTGCACGCCGGTCGCAATAACAAAGTCCTCCGGCTGCTCTTGCTGCAGCATGAGCCACTGTACTTCCACATAGTCCTTCGCGTGTCCCCAGTCGCGAAGCGCATTCAAGTTGCCGAGGTAAAGACGCTCCTGCAAGCCCAGCTTGATACGAGCCAAGGCACGGGTGATTTTCCGCGTGACAAAATTTTCACCGCGAATGGGTGACTCGTGATTGAAGAGAATTCCGTTACACGCATACAGGCCGTAGGCTTCGCGGTAATTGACGGTGATCCAGTAGGCATATAGTTTCGCAACCGCGTATGGTGATCGAGGATAAAACGGGGTCGTCTCCTTTTGAGGGATCTCCTGCACCAGACCGTAAAGCTCTGAAGTTGATGCCTGATAGAAGCGGGTTTTCTTTTCGAGACCCAGAATGCGAATGGCCTCGAGAACGCGCAACGGCCCGATTGCATCGACATCCGCGGTGTATTCGGGTGACTCAAAACTGACAGCCACATGACTCATGGCCGCCAGGTTGTAGATTTCGTCCGGCTGGATTTTCTGTATGAGCCGGATGAGATTGGAGGAATCGGTCAAGTCGCCGTGATGCAGAAAAAAGCGCACGCCGTCTTCATGCGGGTCGTGGTAAAGATGGTCCACTCTCGCCGTATTGAACGACGAGGCGCGCCGCTTTATGCCGTGCACGACATAGCCTTTGTTCAACAAAAATTCGGACAGATAGGCGCCATCCTGCCCGGTGACACCGGTGATCAATGCAACTCTATTCATCGGAATTCCATTAACGATTATTGATTGTTCACGCTGACGCCTGGTTCTGCAGCGCCATGAAAACTATCGCGTCAAATCCTGCTATTTTTCAACGAATTTCAGAGCGATACCAGTCTGCATAGGTTTTTAATCCGGCTTCAAATTCAACGGGGCGCCTGAAGCCCAAATCAAGAAGCTTGTGTGAGTCGTAATTACAACACGGATTGGTATCGTTTCTTTTCATCAATTTCAGGAGAAAAGACAAAAAAACCAATGGGACAGGAAAGATAGGCAAAAAGTATCTTTTTATCGCCAGCTGGTGCATGAGAAATCGCTCCACATCGGCAAAATTGTTTTGGGGATTGTCGTCATCAGAAATAATGAAAATTCCCCCATCAAATTTTTCTTGATACCGAGCCATGAATATAATGGCCGCCACCACGTTGGCCACAAAAACAAGATTCATCCTCCGTTCGTTGAAAAGACAAGACTTTAAATAGTTCCGCAATCTCTTTCCGGCCGCAAGATCCCCGACAAGTTTTTGCAAAGATCCGCCGCCGGCACCGAAAACAGCCGTGGGCCGCAAGACGACGACGTCGAAACAATCACCCGCGGCGGCGAGAACTACCTGTTCTATTTTGAGCTTGGTACGGCCATATTCGCTCATCGGCTGACAGGGCGTATCTTCGGAAATTAAATTGTCCGGTACGCGCCCCGCCACCGCCGCCGTGCTGCAATGAATCAGCCGACCCACCTTTGCAAGCCTGCACGCGTCAAGCAAGGTGGTAGTAGCCGCAAGATTTTCGGACTCCCCGCCGTCTTGAAGGTACGCAAGATGCACGACAGTGCATCCGGGTTCCAAAAAACCATGCAGCGAGACAGGTACGTGGAGGTCTCCTTCGGTAACCTCCACTCCCGAGCCGAACTCTGACTTGCCAGATTGTCGTTGTTGCCCCCTCGAAAGGACTTTGATCCGCATGCCGCCCAGACGCCTGAGCTCCGCCACGAGATGGCGTCCAATATACCCTGACGCCCCGGTAATCGCGACTGTACTTATAGGCGTCACCATTTCCAATACTCCCCCACCAGTTCGTACTGCTCGCCTCCCAGCCCCGACTTAAAGGCGCTGATCCCGGGCGTATTGTCCTCGCTGATGCCACCCAGATCGAACCAGTCCAGGCCGGCTTGCTTGAGGTGCACAATGGCCTGCCAGAGCAAATACTGATTTGCTTTTAGACTGCGGCCTGCCTTTCCATTCCAGCCGAGCAGATAAGTCGCCGCAGCCCCGTGACAAACCAGACAAATACCCGCGACCATCTCTCCGTTGTAAACGGCCCGCATGACGATCGGCCGCCGTCCCACAGGCAGGTGTTCACGCAATGTCCGCAGCAATTCGATGGGCGGCCCGCTGAACGTCTTGTCCCGCATTAATTCCTCGTATCGCGCCATCATCCATTCAAACGACGGATCGTCAGTGCCAATATCCAGGCTCAACCCGGCCTTTTCCGAGAACGTCAGCATATTGCGCCACTTGCCGTCCAAGTTCGTGCGCAACCTAGCCAGATCCATGCGTAGATCCACCCAGATCGATTGCCAGGCAGCAGGTGAAAACTGCCGGAAGGCCAGACTTTCCATCAGAGCCAGGTTTGATCCTGACAGCGCCAGCTCAGGTGCCATGGCAAGGACCCTGCCGCGCCAGAGACAGCCTAAACCCGCCAACACCTCCATAACTGCGTGCTGGTCCTTGCCGCTGGGGGATCCTAAAAACACCGGGCCGCGATTAATGCGTGATACGCGCAAGGCCCCGGCCAAGCGCTTTTGCAGCACTTGTACCAAGGCGATAGGTTCGGCGCCGCGATAGAAAACACCGCGTTTGATACGCCAGCTTGAATCAGCGGACTTGGCCTCACCGTAGGCGTGGCTTTGGAGCAGATTGGAACGACCGACTTGTGTCATCCATTGACGCCACTGCGCCGGAGAAACCGCATCCCAGGCTACGCGAAGAGACGATTCGGCCCCCGAAACCGGGTCTCTCAGCCGGCCTTTTTTCAACATCTCGCGTGAGCTGAGACTTTGATGCAGTGGCAGGAAAAGACGTGTGTGACGCAACTGCACGGCGCGGTCATGGGACGCCTGGTTCCCCATTACCTCGGGCGGCAAATCGGGCCATGTAGTGGCCGGAAGTCCCTGATCCTGCCATTGTGCGTAAATCGCGGGGGCCATGCCGGAGTCAAGGCGGTATCCGGCAAGGTAAGGTGTCCACTCCCGATTCGTCGGTCTCTTTGCGGCCAACGCCCTGCCCTCCCGGCCGGCTTCGTCGCTGGCCAGCAAATTATCCCAAAGCAATTGGTGGCGCTGTCGCCAACGCGCCACAGCGCCAAGATCGGGGAGTAGAACCGCTAACAAGCGCCTCGCCAGAGCGCTCTGGGACGGCGCAGTCAATTGCGGAGCAGCAGCCTCCCGCAATTCCAAAGGCTCGGCAAAGGCTGTCGCTGTCGGCCGCAAGCTGCGTACGCCAAATTTTTGCAATACCCGCTTGACCAGCCAGACCAAGGCCCGGACTCGATTGCTATCGACCGCACCGCCAATTTCCGTTTGCAGATCTCGAAGCTGTTCGGGCCAAGTCGTCGGCAAGCCAAAAGGCGCGAACGCCGCAGTTCCGAAACGGGCCGGACCCTCAGGGCGTACCACCAATACCGCCCCATCCGGAATAGGCAAGAACTTGTGCGGACTGTAGATCACGAAATCGCCACAAACCCCGACCCCGTCCACCGGTCGCAACACATGTGCCGCATCCTCGATCAGCCAGGCACCATGGTGCCCGCAGAAATCCCGTGCCGGGGCAAACGCCGCAGCTTGGCCGAAATAGTGAACCAGTAAAAATAAATCCGGTGGACCCGCTCCAAGCAAGGCCCGGCATGCCGTTATATCCGGCGCCATTTCGGCGGTCAGGGGATAAAACACCAGTTTCGCCCCGGTCTTACGCAGGACGACCAATGCAGAATTACAAAAATAGTCCGGTAACCAGACAGTAACTTGCAATGCCGGCGCGCGACTTTTACGCCACAACGCAATGAGCGCGAGTGACCAAGCCGAACGCGACAACCACCCCGCCTCCTCGCCATAACGATGCCACGGCGCCGCCAGCTCAGCATCAGGGGGGGCATGGCGAACCATGGCGCGACACAGGTTCAACCAGGCAGGCAGAGGCGCTTGCGTCAACATCAGCTAAGAAAAATTCTCCGAAAAAAAAGCGGTAATGATTTCAACAAAACAGTCCGTTCGGGAACGCTATTGGCGCCAAATAAAAGACATCACTAGATAGCAGGTGGGCAAGAAAATGTGCCTTGGCAGTCCTATTCAGGGTTTTTCACACTGGAACGAGCGCTGACGCGCAAGCCATCCGAGAAAACCAACATTGTTCGACAACAAGGCATCGAGCTTGCCAAGCAAACTCCCCTCCTTCCCGGGTACCGAAAAACGCAATTCCGGACTGTAGAGAATTTCCGACCAGCGTTCGGAAACAGCATTGCCGAAAATAGCCTCAATGCACGCCTTTTGGGCCCCCGAAGCCCTGGCCAGCCAGAACGCGCCTTCAATCCAATCTTCAGTAACGTAGCGGCGATCGAGCAAACGACATAACCAACGCAAATGCGGCTGAACGTTGAGCGAATAATTAACGAATCCACCACCGCTCTTCAGAACCCGGTGCGCTTCTGATACCGCTTTGTCAAAATCGGGGATGTGCTGAAAAGTCTGTACCGTCCAGACTCCATCAAAGCCGGTGAAATTTTTATCAATCGAAAATGGCAGTGCGGTCGCATCGGCGTGCATGAGCCCCACTTGATGGCCGACCAGATCGCCCAAAACATTCCGGGCATGAGGCAAATTCGAACGCACAAAGTCCACAATCAGAACGGCCACATCGGGTCGCGTCCGGGAAAGGCGCCGCCAGTGCCAGCCCCAACAACCACCGACATCGAGAATCAAGGCATTGGGCGGCATCCCGGCAAGAAAGCGGTCGACCTCGCAATCCATTACCGGGATGGAATGACTGCGGCTTACTGCAGCAAGGTAATCGTCGTAGTGTTCGGCAGCAACCCGCTCGCGAAGTTCTATCTCGGTAGACTGTGCCGCTGAAGAAACAGTTAGGCCGAAGTAAATTCCATCAGAGTCATTCTCAAACGCCTGCAGCAATTTATCAAGTTGAGGAATCATCCAGCGCGCTAACTTGCCGGTGTGACAGACCGGCGCATGAGTCGGTATAAGAATTCGCTCGCAGCAAAGGGGAGGAAACTCCCGATCCACAATAGGCAGCTTTTGAGGCCATGATTCGGCAAGTTAAGAATGATACGTCTCGCGGCTGCGCCATCGCCATTTTTCCAAAGCATTTTTGCCTCTGAAAGCGACTGTGCGTACCAGGCCAATGTCATGTCGCGTTGATATTCGTTTTTAATCTTAGGGATTGCCTGTAATTTATCTAACATGCGGCGCGTTTCCGTCACAAAGGAATCGCGCTTTGTCCATGAAAGACTCTCCCCATGCACTCGCCATTTGGCAAGAACATTAGGGGAAAAGTCTATTTTCCAGCCCAGCCCGATGCGAACAAAAAGGTCGCATTCCTCCACCATATTGAAAGAGACATCAAACCAATGGTCCATTGAGTCGATTGCGCTCTTTCTCACGACCGCGGTTTCCAGCGAGATCAGATAATTGTTTAGCAGGTCAGGAAAGCAATGGCCTCGATAAGGCTTTTTGTCGGCATACAATCGCCGTTGAAATCCGTCTTCATTGAAAAAATACGTATCTGAATACACTAAACCAACGTCCGCATCTGCCAAAAAAAGCGGCACTTGCATTTCAAGTTTTTCTGGAAGCCAGACATCATCACAATCGAGAAATGCGATAAATTCCCCGCGGCTCTTTGCGATTGCAAGGTTGCGCGCGTGCCCGAGCGGCACGGTTGTTTCGCCCCTAAAGTATCGCATCCGCTCGACATTGTAAGACTGTGCAATTGCCGCACTGTCGTCTATAGAAACGTTGTCCCAAAAAACAATCTCCCAATTTCCGTAAGTTTGCGCGAACACCGAATCAATCGCCTCGCGCAAGTACTTCGCACTATTAAGGCAGTTCATAATTACACTGACCAAAGGGAGTTCTGCGCGTTGCGAAAGCAACGATTGTTCTTCGCTCATGAAACTAGCTCAATCAGGTGTTCGCAAACAGCATTTACGTCCTGCTCGGTCAAATCGGGATGTAGAGGCAATGTCAAAAGCTCCTGAAAAACTGCGTCTGTAACCGGAAAAGGCAACGCACCCGAGTCGCGGTAAAAGCTGAGTTCGTGATTCGGCTTGTAGTGAATACCCGTCTGGACGCCGCGCTCCAAGAGCTTGGCCTGCAGGACACTGCGGTCGAGCATCCCCTTGATGCGGACTGGATAGATATGAGGAACGACTTCATCGTAATTGCGCTCAAGCGAACGGATTTTCGGGTGAGCCAAGAGTAGAGCGTCGTATTGGTGAGCTCGGCACTGGCGCGCAGCTGCCATTTCTGGAAATCGCTTGAGCTGTTCCAGCCCAATTGCTGCCATGATATTGCTCATGTGATACCGCCACCCCTGCGCAGTGACATCAAATTCCCAGCTACGTTGGCCGGTGTAACGCTTTTCGGTGTCCTTCTCGACACCAAGAAGCCGGGCATCTTTTATTTTCCCGAGCACAGCCGGATCGGCGGTAACGATACATCCGCCCTCGCCGCTGGTAATGTTTTTTATCCCATCAAAACTAAAACACGCGACATCACCAAAGGCACCCACGCGCTCGCCTCGCCGTAACGTCCCGAATGCATGCGCCGCATCCTCAATTACTCGCAATCCGTGACGCGCGGCGAACGCGTATATGTCATCCAAATTATCCACGCCACCGCTGTAGTGCACTGGCATCACCGCCCTGGTTCGCGGAGTCAACCGGCGCTCCGCATCACGCCAGTCGAGCAGACAGGTGCGCGGATTAATATCACACGCTACTGGTTTTGCACCAGATGCTGAAATCGCCTGAAACGTCGCCACGTAGGTAAGTGAAGGCACCAACACCTCGTCTCCATCACCAATACCGCAAGCCTGGATTGCCAGATGCACAGCGGCAGTCCCATTGACCACGCAAACCACTGGTCGCCCAAAAAATGCGCTCAGCTCCTGCTCAAAGTTCTGAACCTCACTCCCCATCCCAAGAAATTCATGTTCAAGTACTTTGAGCACGGCCTGCCCTTCCAAGCCCCCCAGGCACGATTTTGACAATCGGATAACACGATCTACCATTTAAAATTCCTGATTCGCATTAGTTAGCATTTCTCCCGTCCCCTCCTGCGAGTAAACCCACCTCGGGGAAACGGCCCAATTCAACACTACCCTGGACGAGATGGAACATCCTCACCGGTGCAGTTCAAGCAATTTAATCAATTCACTCTTCGACTTTTCCGCGAGATAGCGCCCTCCGAAAAGGGAAAGATGACTTTCGTCAGAATAGAAGCTGTTGCCATTCTCAATGACCACGCACACGCCTCCTTCGCAAAGGTAATGCCATGGATCATAAATCTTTAGTTTCGGGAAGGCACTTTTAAGTGAAAAAATAAAGGCCCTATACCCGTCTTGCGATTCCGCCAAATGCTTCGCATCGCGAGGACATAAATCCAGACTACCGACACTTAGGGGCCTAACGACGCAGCGCAGCGGATCGCGTCCTTCAGGTACTTGCATTACAAGAACGACATTTTTACCTTTGTCAAAGAGAAATTGAAGCGTTTTCTCCAGCGCTTTTCTATAGTCTGCCGAACGCATAACCGACGTTCCGGACGGCCGGTCTTGATCGTAACTACTCCATCTCGCCGCCAGGACTACGGTCTGAATGGATTTTCTTTCCTCGATTATTTGAAGTGCTTGTTTCGAAATATCAAGGCAGCCTTGATGTCCATAATTGATCAATGAGGGACATCCACCACGTCCCAACTGTATAAACGAAAATCCGAACTCACTTCTAAGGGCGCTAAGTACTGTTGAAAACGCATTCGCGTGCGAATCTCCCAACAGAAGTATCTTGTCGCCGTCTGAACTCTCGCTCAAGTGGCAATAATCTGCGGAATAGCTTTCCCCGGTGATGGAATCACATTTTTCAATGTAAGGAGTTTGGAAACTTTGAATTGAAAGCAATCGACCCGCTGAGCGATCGCCAACCCCGTCGGCACGATATGTGACGCCACCCGCCAGCCCCACAACCAACATCATGCAGAGTAATGCGGTGGCGCGCTCCCGGCGAGCGCCGGATAGCCGGATTGGTCTTTCTATGAAATAGTACGTAAGCGCTGCAAGCGCGATGCTACCGGCAAGTATTCCCAGCTTTGCCGCGAAATTCGGCGACCACTGACCAGTCGTCGAAGCGAAAATGAATATTGGCCAATGCCAGAGATATAGAGAGTAACTGATCAGTCCAAACCATACCGCGTGCTTGCCGGACAGAACTGCCCTTACCAGAACTGATCTTCCATCGGCCGATATTATCAAGGCGCTTCCTACAACCGGGGGAATCGTCCACCATCCGGGTACCGAAACGTTGCTCGAGAGAAAAAAAATGGGTGTGAAAATCAACCCGATCCCAAGCATTCCTTTGATGTTTTCTAAACGATCAGATACCCCTCCTATTCGCCTATCCTGACTGCCCGGTTCGCCAATACGTCTCTGACTCAGAGTTGCGAGCAATCCGCCAACAAGAATTTCCCAGAACCGAGTATGTGGAAAATAGAATGCAGCCGACGCGCTATTGTTGAGAGTAATAATACCAAACGTAAAGGATACCAATACCAAGGCTGCAGTAACAAGCGGGATGTGAAGTTTTAGGCGCCAGATTAGTATCATTAATGCTGGCCACAGCAAATAAAATTGTTCTTCTACACCAAGTGACCATAAGTGAAGTAGGGGTTTCGAATGCGCGAAATTTCCAAAGTAATCTACCTCTCTAAATGAGATCAGATTGGATAAGAAAAGTGCAGCACCCACTATGTGCTTCGCGAGATTCTTGAACTCGACCGCCAAAAACAAAAACCATCCCGCGAAAAAGCATGCGGAAAGAACCAATATTAGTGCGGGGAAAATTCGATTAATGCGGTGAACATAAAACTCGACCAAATCAAAAGAATTGGCCTTTAAATTGGACAGAATGATCGAATTGATCAGGAATCCGGAAATGACAAAGAATATGTCCACTCCGAAAAATCCTCCGGGCACAAGCTCGGGAAATAGGTGATACCCGATGACCGACAATACCGCGAATCCGCGAAGGCCATCGATGTCCGGACGGTAATCAGGCTTCCTGTACATTAGACCGTTAATTGCGCTTTCTGAAACATCTTTTCCGCGCAAAAAAAGCTAGATTCGGGACTGTCAAACGTAAAATTATTTGACCCAGGGTGCCTGTCCAGAAACCCAAAGTTGTTCCAGCAGGTCACGGTCTCTCTTGGTATCCATGCACTGCCAAAAGCCCTCGTGCTGATACGCCATCAACTGGCCCATGGCTGCCGCGCGTTCCAAAGGCGAGCCTTCCAGCACCGTGTCGTCGGCCTCGATTAGATCAAGAAATTCCGGCTGCATTACAAAGAATCCTCCATTTATCCAACCTTGGCCGGTTTGAGGTTTCTCTTTGAAGGAGATTACGGCGTTATCCTCTATTTTCATTTCTCCAAACCGCGCGCCGGGGTGCACCGACGTAACTGTGACCATCTTTCCGTGCGCTTTGTGAAATTGAACAAGGGAATCAAGATCGACATTCGCCAAACCATCGCCGTACGTCATCAGGAACGCCCCGCCCCCCAAATAGTCTTTCAGGCGCCGAACGCGCCCTCCAGTCATTGTTTGCAGGCCGGTATCCACCAAGGTAACTTTCCAATCAACCTTAAGGGAGTTGTGATACTCAATGCCGCCCGTCGCAAGATCAACAGTGAAATCGGCATTCATCGAGTAAAAATTTTGAAAATATTCCTTTATTACTTCGGACTTGTAGCCCAAAGCCACTACAAATTCCTTATGTCCGTGTGTCGCGAATATATTCATCAAATGCCAGAGTATCGGGTGGCCGCCAATCGGTACCATCGGCTTGGGCACGATATCCGTAAATTCTGCCAAACGCGTTCCGAATCCGCCGGCAAGAAGAACAACTTTCATTGGTATTCCTCGTATGGGCCGCAACTGCGATCTATGCCAGAACCAATGTTCACTGACCAAGCGTCCCAAGTAGATCAATGCCATGGTACTCACGATTGAAGCTCGGCCAATTCTTGTCTTTTTCTGAAATTTCGACCGCATCTAACGGCCAACGGATCGAAAACTCTGGATCATCGTAGCGAAGACCGCGCTCATGCGCTGGAGAATAAAATGCATCAGCCAAATAAAACGCTTCCGTATTCTCTTCGAGCGTTATCAAACCGTGGGCAAAACCCTTGGGGACATACATCATTAATCGATTTTCAGCAGTCAATTCAGCGCCGAACCATTTCCCAAAAGTGGAGGATTGGGGCCGCAAATCAATAATCACATCAAAAAGGGAACCTCGAATACAACGTACAACCTTGACCTCTGCCGCACCCGGAAGCTGGTAATGCATGCCACGAAGCGTCCCTTTGAGCAGGCTCAGCGCGTTGTTGATCTGAACAAAATTTGTGCTTAGCCCGGCCTTTCCAAATTCTTCTTGGCAAAAGACCCGAGCAAAAAAGCCTCGATCATCTCCCCGCTTTTCAAGCTCAATGGTAAAGGCTCCATTTAGAGGTGTTGGATGAAATTTCATTGATCAACGACTCCAGCGCAGATCATTGGTAATTCGCCCATCTGCAATATGCTTTTCCAGCACCTTCAACCGCATGAATTGGGAAAGACGAAAATTGGCGTCACGAAAGCTCATGCTCTCAAGCCCCTGTTGAAGCTCCCGGATGGCCTGCTCAAGACCAACGCGTGGCTGGTGACTGGGGGCGAATTGGCGAAATTTTGAAAAATCCACCTGATATGATCGTCGGTCAGGCGGCGCGTTTTTGTTTATCTTCACCTTGGTACTCGGTATTGCCTTGGCGACGGCGCGCGCGAGGTCCTCAACTTGGTAATTCCATTGGTCGCTGCCTACGTTAACTGCCAGATATTGGCCACCGCTTGAATTTTTTCGGATGACCGCCCATTCAATCGCCCTGGCCATGTCTTTAATGTCAATTAACGGACGCCAGGGCGTGCCGTCACTTAAGACACTTATTTCACGACTTGCAATCGCGCACGCAACAAAGTCATTCAATACGAGATCGAGGCGTACGCGATCCGACATTCCGCATGCCGTCGAAAACCGCAATGCTGTAATTACCATCGTGCCCTTGGAATAGGTGGACAACTCACGCTCGACCGCAACCTTTGAACGAGCGTAAGCAGTCAAAGGGTTGAGGACGTCGCCTTCCCTGCGTGGACCACCCTCGGCGAAGCCGTACATGCTACAACTTGAAGCGAATACGAACGACTTCACCCCCATTTTCAGTGCTGCTTTGGCGATAGCAACACTTGCCCGATGGTTAATCGCCATCGTGACGTTTTCGAATCTGGATCCCATAGGGTCATTGGAAACTGCCGCAAGATGAACTACCGCATCTACTCCGGCCAGTATCTCCGCCGGAAACTCTCGCACATCGCCGAAGTATTGCGCGTCCGCGATACTTTCAGGTAGGCGCGACGACGCCGATAGGCAATGCGCAAACAAGCCGCTATCAAACCCTGCGATTGACGCGTCGGGAAAGACCGCTCGGAGGTGGCTTATTACTGCCGGGCCGACGTAACCCATATTGCCGGTGACTAATATCTTCAAACATTGCTCCTTCGGTTATGACTTTAGTGCGTAAGGGTGATCTGTGGTCAGGCGTGATTTGGCTTTTCGAGAACAAGGCGAAGATCGTGAATTAGATTGGATATGAAGTAATTGCCAATCAACCCGACGACTCGCCTGCTCCAGGCTCGGCTGACACTAATCTCGCCGACTCCTGGCAAACCGAAATACGGACTGAATGGTACCAAGATGAACTCTTCCGAGACGATATTGAAACGCGCCTTGGTGTAGTAAGGCCGCTCTTGGCAGTAGACCGATTCGGGATCGAAAAAACGGAACGTAAGCTCATGAAACCCGCGCTGATGCGTTGGGTCTGCCGAAACGCACCAGCTATTCCAGTAAGGCACGCTAACGTGGCATCTGCCGCCAGGGACGAGGATTCTTGAAATCTCCTCCATCGCTCCGATAAAATCGTTAAGATGTTCCAGCACGTCGTAGATTTTGATTTCTTCGACTGAGCCTGAGGCCCAAGGCCAAGGGTGCTGGTTTAGATCATGGACGACCGCAATGCCTGGAAGGGCGACTAAATCATGATTGATATAGCCAGCGAGAAGATCGCCGCCTGCACCCAGATTTACTTTCACACCTTGGGTCATCCGCCTGACACCAGTAATAGACGATGGAAATTTCGCGCCATCTCAACGCCGCTGAATTTGGCGATATGCCTACGAGCCCGGTCGGCTCGCGACCGTGCCGCGTTGCCATCGGAGATTATCTTTACCAGGGCCGCCGCGACTTCGCCGGGCGCCTCAGGAGACACCAGAAATGCCGTTTCTTCAGACACAAATTCGGGCACCGCGCCAACTCTAGTTGCAAGAACCGGGATTCCTGCCGACATGGCTTCGGCAATGGTCAGGCCGAAGCCTTCAAAATCCTTGGTCAACATGGCCAGCAGATCGAATTGGCGCATCAGCGCGCCAGTACTCCCCTCTACATAACCGGCGAAACGAATCTGCGATGCCACCCCGATCTTGTTCGCGATTGCCCTGAGTCGCTCAGTCTCAGCAGCCTCGCCCCCCCCGACAAACACCGCGACAACCCGGGCACGAACCTCGGGTGGCAATTCGCCCATCGCCAATATGAGATCCTCCTGCCCCTTGTGTCGCTCGAGGCGACCGACCATTGCGACCACAAAGCTGTCGCTTGAAATATTTAATGCCGCTCGTAATTCCAAAACCTGGGAGTCATCCGCTGGTGAGTTGTCAACACCGTTATGGATTACCCGGATTGGATTTTTTTCAGTAAAAAAATCCCGCCGTTCGATTAAAGTCGCCCGGGTCGCGCGTGATACGGTCACCAGATCGGTGGACCAAATTTGCACTCCAAAATCAATCAGCGATTCAATCCCGTGGCGAAACGGGGCTCTACCAAAGGCCGAATGATGCACCAGCAGCATTCTGACGCGCATTCCAAGTACCGCGCCCGCCCAAAGAGCTGCAAGGACGCCCCATGCGCCCGGATAGCATCCGTTATCTGCAAGCAGGACATCGAATGATCCGTGGCCGGCCAGCAAGCCTTGTGCACGTCGCTTCATCAGCCAGAACCGCAGCGGGAGGAAAAAATGACGGATGACCCGGGTAGGCAATGAAGGCAGAAAATTTCGCGGATCCGGGAACACCACCAATTCCACAATGCCGAGTTGCCGGAGCGATTCCGAGATACGCATCATGCCTTGGTTGCCGTTATTGAAAAAAACCACGAACCGGTCGTTTTTGTCCGGCCAATTGCGCAGCAACGTGAGTAAGTGGCTGTCCACCCCCCCCCATGAATCCTGCTCCCACCAGATGGCAATTCTCACCCGGGCACCCGATCTGCGATCATGCGAGTGCCAATCGTCCGGGCCGGCACGCCGCCAACAATATCAAAGGGCTGAACATCCTTTACAACTACGGCATGTGCCGCAATTATCACGCCCCGGCCCACAGTGACACCTCGCAAAATTGTCGCGTTGGCACCGATCCAGACGTCATCTCCGACAACTATCGGCAGTGGGCGCTCACCTTGCTCCATCATGGGGATTGAAAGATCGGCATACTCGTGATCGGCGGTGCGAAACGAGACATTGTCGGCAATCATCACATGATTCCCTAGCGTGAGATCGCAGGTGAGCCCGAAAATAACGCCGCTATTGATGCTGCAGTCATCTCCTATCGACAGCCGTCCCCGTCCGCGGATACTGATGCGAGGGTGGAAAATAACGGCGCGGCCGATGGAGACCGTCAGTGGGCTGCGAAAATCCGGATCGAATTCCAGCGTACCGACAAAGCGCACCCCCTCACCCACGCATTCGAAATAATGACCGTAGCGCAACAGAGTCCAGAACGTCGCACACGCAACGCGAAATGAATACCAGTACCTCTCTACCTTTTGGCTTCGCACCCCCGATCCCACGCGCAAAGCGACAAGCAGGTCGATTAAAGCGCCAACAATGAATTTCACAAGATGCGGTCCTGGCTCACAGACCAAACGACTCTCGAAGTCTCGACCATTCATTTAGGTCACTCGTCGGAGTCGGGCGTATTAGGGCTTGATCGCTGAACTCGAAAATTTTTTCCGCAATCAGTATCTGGTGATCACGAAGATGCGGGATATACCTGAACAGCATTTTCCTGATCAGGCCTTTTAACCCCCTGTAGCGGCTCCGGCGACGGACACGGCCCTTACCGTCAAAATAATAATCTCCCTGTTCCCTCTCGAAATATCGATGTTCTATCAATCTGAAACCGCAATACTCAAGAAAGAATATCAACTCTGCGCGTGAAAATTCCTTGAAATGCGGACGCCAGTCGCCACGGTAAAATAATTGGGATCTTAGCGGATGGATATTCGGACTTTCGCCCCTCCGCAACATGGGAACGATGCAGCCAAGTGCCGTTATGTTGTCGGTGGTGATAATCAACTTGCCGCCCATTCTCAGTGCCTTGTTTATCCGGTCCAGGCAATCCACCGGGTTAACGAGGTGTTCGATCACATCAAGAAACATGCAACAATCGATGCCTGAAAATGGCCAGTCACGGACCAGCTTGGCCTGAATAAAATCGGGATCAAGCTCGGTCTCGAACAGTTTACCTCCGAGCTTATGCATTTCAGACTTGTATTCATCGGAAAAACCCAGGCCGATTCCGGCGTACTCGACATCGTTGCCGAGAAATTTTCTGATTATCTTGATGAAACTGCCCGGGTAAGAACCAATATCCATAACCGAACTCAGCGGCGTGTTCGCCGCAATTGACTCGAGGCAACCAACCACTTGCCAATACCGGACAAGGCTAATTAGAACGCCGTGTTTGCCACGGATATCATCTTGATGGGAGGTTTCGTTGCATTCCCACGGAAAAGGCGAATACGCCTCGGCAAACGATGTGAACGCCTCGAGGCTTGTCTTACTTTTCATGCTCACGCCTTGGCTACCGGCGTAGGCTACGTGTCGTCCGACCGGGGATCAAACCAATTCAGACCGGCGCCAGCGTTTTCATGAGTTGCTCCACTCTGGCCAGATCAGCGGGTGTATCGACCGAGTAGGAACTATGACTGGTGGGGACCATCTTGACCGGCATGCCGTGTTCCAGAATGCGCATCATGTCCACCGATTCGGCAATCTCCAAGGGGGTGGGCTCCATGCGGGTATATTCGAGCATAAAATCACGACGGAACGGGATAATGCAGACCTGCTTGCCCATCGGGACAACGGGGGTCTTGTATCTGGTCGGGATGGGTTCGCGTGAAAAATACAAAGCATTGCCTTGAAGGTCGCAAACAACCTTGATGCAGTTGCGATCTTCAAATTCGGCAATGGAATCGATTTTACCGAGCAAGTTGACGATGTTGATCGCGGGGTCTGCCCGCATCGGGTTCACCGCTTCGGAGATCATGTCCGGATGAGTCATGGGCTCGTCACCCTGCACCATTACCACGATATCGAACCTGACCCCATCTTCCTTTTCCAGTAGCTCCAGCGCCTCGGCTGCGCGATCGCAGGCCCGTTCGTGGTGACTCCCCGTCATCACCGCACGCCCGCCGATGCTCTCGATGTAATCTGCGATTTCCCGGTCACAGGTCGCCACGACGGTCACAGTCAGCAGGGGATTCTTTGCCACGCGCTCATAAACATGCCCAATCATGGGCTTGCCAAGAAGACGCGCCATGGGTTTGCCGGGAAACCGGCTGCTGCCCATGCGGGCGGGAATAACAGCGAGGATTTTCACATAAACTCCTTTATTTGGAACACCGTGAAATTATTGAATTTGCGTTTTCCGAATTCACGATAGCGAATTTGTACTACGTATCAAGAAAAAACTATCCGAGTATCCCGGGCCTGACTACAGCGTGGTTAAACATTACCGAATCAAGCGAATAAGCGAGAAACCGGTAGCCTTCGGCGATACGCTGATTCAATTGCTCGGCAGAAGGTGCAACAACATGGATGCCGCACGGAATCCGGTGTGCGAGAGCCAATTTTCGGATTTTCTCCATCGCGGCAAGAAAATCCGGATGTTCAAACTGCGCGGTCAAGCCCATGGACGCGGACAGATCGTAGGGACCGATCAACACCGCGTCAAGCCCGTCCACCGCGAGAATCGCATCCAGGTTTTCGACCGCCCGGCCGTGTTCGAGCATCGCCACCAACAGCGGCGCCTGCGCTTCCTCGCGATAGACTTCAAAGTGTTTGCCGAACAAATTGGCTCTTGAAAAAGCGACGCCGCGCGTGCCCGCTGGCGGCCAGCGGCATGCGTCGCGGACAGCACACAGTTGCACGGCACTTTCCACCATCGGCACAATTACGCCGCCCGCACCAGCATCGAGCGCCTGCTTACAATCTTTGATCGCACCTTGCGCCAAACGCACCAGCGGCAGAGTGCCGCCCAGTTCCAGCGCACGAAATAAGTCCGGCAATTGATGCGCGGAAACAGATCCGTGCTCCATATCGACGGCGACCCAATCATAGCCGGCTTGGCCCATGATTTCAGCGACAGACGGATGAGGGATTTGTATCCAGCTACCAACAGAATGCCCGCCATCACGCAAGCGATCGCGAATTTCTCGGATTGTGGCAAGTCTATTCATTATTTAACCCGTCAAATATAGGACCGGAATACCGCTCCTGAAGCGATCGATTAAGCCCCGTTCGCCTGAGCAAAAATGACACCTTGTTCGCCTCCGCAGCATCGAAGTCGGTTTCAGAATCCCCAATCATCATTGCCATCTCCGTTGAACATTTTAACTGTTCCAGCACGCCACGTATTGCCAATGTTTTAGATGTTGGCGCACCAAGAACTTGACGAAAGCAGTGTGAGATGTCCAGCACCCGCAGTATCTCCTCGATTTCTTCCTGGGGCGTCGCAGTGACAAGAACAAAATACTGTTCGCGGTGATGCATCAGCAAATACTCGCGCACACCCGGTACCCAAGCAGCGTCAATCACGGCCTGCCGCACCAGATCAGAAAATCTGTCACAGAACTCCCGCACCCTCGCCGCAGTAACAGATTCACTCGCCCAAGCAAGATAGACAGGCATTTTCTCGAAGCGCGAAAGGCCGCCATTGGCCTCATGGTGCCGCCTCACTCGATCAGCCACATCTTTCCCATACGGGGAGAACAGCCGTTCAAACCCATCCGACTTGACTGCTACGGAATCCTTGATCACGCCATCGAAGTCCCAGAAGACGACTTGCATTTTACGAACCAAGGCGTTGGGCAGCTCCGTCATGCCTTGGTTACGAGTGTCGTTCATACGGAACCAGTGCGGCGCCAAATCTGGTTAAACACAGGAAAACCAGTGAACATTTCGGAGTGACGTTTCTCCACAAGCTCCAATCCCGCCTCGCTAAGGTATTTGAATGAGTCGACAGATTGCTCTGTAAATTCCTCATTGATCTCAATCAGCACACCCCTGACTTTGGACAGAACCAGCAATCCACCTTTGAGAATTAAGTGCTCAATGCCATCAACATCCATCTTGATATAGTCCGGCTGCGCAATGTCCAAACGCGCGACGGCATCATCCATAGACAGGCCCAGCGTCCGAAACTCAAACACCTTGACCAAAGGCTTAGCATCATAGGAATACTCTTTACCGAAAGTGGACATTGCCCCTCCCCAATCTGTCATCGACATATTTAGGGTGCTTACGGTGAGTCGATCCGAAAGGGGTATGGGTACCATAATGACCTTATCGGTGAGGTCATTAAGAAAAATATTTCTGGCCAGCAACTCAAGATTGAAGACCGAAGGCTCGAAAGCCATTACGGTGCAATTTCGGCCTTTAGCCGCGTAACAGGAATAGAGGCCAACATTGGCTCCGATATCCCAAATTACCGAACCCCGCTCCATTCGGTCTATCCACTCCAGAGTCTCCGGTTCCTTGGTTGAAAAGGTTTCGACTCGGAAGTGATTCATGCTATTAGGTACAGCGAAAGTGAGATTTATCCCGTTGTATTGAATTGACACAGTTCTGCTCAAGGCTGTGCTTAGAAGCTGCTCAAAGAAATAACGCCCAAGCCTTGTTTTGATCGCCAAGTCCATGGCCAGACCTATCGCATATCTGATAGCTTTCTTGAGCGTTTTTTTCACATTCATCTGGTGCTAGCCGCTATTTGGCAAACCAGTTCGTACTTCGTCTATCAACTGCAACAAGCCCTGGCCCAAATCTACGTGCATCGGTAGGACATACTTCCGCCCCAGTTTGGGCTGGTAGGCGTAGGGCGTCCGCACATAATGGCCGATTTGCTCTCCATCGATGAACTCGACCGCATCGGGCGTGCCCAAAATCTCGGCCAGCATTTTCAGCAAATCCGCGACACGCATCGGCTCCTGCCCGGTCAGCACAACACTCTGATTACGGAAGCCCTCTCCCAGCGCGATCACACTTGCCTCAGCAGCATCTTCCACGTGAATATATTCACGCAAGGCATCGGGGCTGCCCTTATAGCGCACCACGCCACTTTCCAAGGCGTTGCGTACTATACGTAACAGGCCGTTACTGGCATCGGCACGCGGCCCGTACAGGGAGCCGTAGCGCAGAATGGTGTAGTCGAGACCGAAACTCCGCTGGTATTCTTCGACGTAATGTTCGGCCGCCTGTTTGCTGCAGCGATAAAAACCCCCTTCCCGGCTGTACACGTAGACAGTGCTCGCATAGACAAAGCGTTTGACACCGTTCAAGCGACAGGCTTCGAGCACATGGACATTACCGAGAACATTGACCTCCACCGTTTTGACCGGCTGGTCTATTGCCTGATTAAGATCGGCCAAGGCAGCAAAGTTATAGACTGCATCTGCGCCAATAGCCGCTCGCCGCAATTTACCGGTATCGAGCAAATCGCCGACGATCATTTCCTGGTCGGGGCGCGCCCATTGCGAGACCACCTTGTCGTAAATCCGGACATGGTGGCCGGCCTCGCTCAGCCGGTCGGCCACATGGGAGCCGATGAATCCGCTACCCCCGATGACCGTAATGATCCGCTTTTTTTTATCGTGGGTAGCATCCATTACAACCCTTGGCTCTGCACGTCGTACTCGGCCTGCGGCACCTCACTGATCAGCGGTTTGCCGGTAAGAAAGCGCACGGCTTCTTCCGTGGCCTCAATTTCCATGCGCGTTCGACAGTCGACGGACATGGAGCCCATGTGCGCCGTGAGCAGGCAACGCTCGATTTGGGCAAGCGGTCCAGCGTAAGGTTCATGCTCAAAGACATCAATCGCCGCACCGCTGAGATGACCGGTCTTCATCACATTGCAGAGATCGTTTTCGTTGATGATGCCACCGCGGGCGGTGTTGATGATGATGGCATCGCGTTTCATACTCAACAGCTGCTCGCCTCGAATCATGTTCTTGGTAAGCTGGGTCAAAGGCAGGTGCAGACTGATGACATCCGCCTCTTTGTAAATCTGCTCTTTAGTGACCCATTCTAGCTTGAACTCACGGTTCAATTCGTAATTTGGCATGATGTCATTGACCAAAATTTGCGGTGTACCAAATGCCCTCGTCCGTCGCAGTACCCTCGTGCCGATCCGGCCGACTCCGATGATACCGACAGTAATTTCCGCCAGACGACGACCAAAAATACGCTGCCATTTGCCCTCGTGCATCTGGGCGTTGGCCACATGCACGGAACGCAGCAGCGTAAGCATCAACCCAAGGGTCAACTCAGCGACTGCCGGCGCTGGGGCATCGGGCGTATAGGCGACCCGTATGCCGCGCTTTTTCGCCGCCATGAGATCAACGCCGTCCAAACCCACCCCGACCCGCGAAATCAGTTTGAGATTGGGTGCCCGGGCCATCACTTTGTCGCTGATCAGTTCGGTGCCTGCGATGATCACGTCAAAGTCCGAGACCATGTCTGCCAATTGATCTTCGGTCAGCTTTTTATTAAGTGGATTGATCAGATAGTCGATTCCGGCGTTTTCGAGCAATTCCAGTGGGAGACGATTCTTGTCCCCAAATGGCACGGTGGTGATAAGCGCTTTTTTCATTTTGAGTATCTCTCAAGCCAATACCAGTCAGAATCCACCGGTTTGGAGTAGTTGGTCAATGAACCGTTCACAATGTTGTGAGCAAGAGTTTGGCCTTGAATCATGACTTCTATTGCAAGAGCCCCGCAAGTCGACCGTTACCACCTGTGCTTTCAATTGTGCGCTTTGCGGGAAGGTCTGGAAGCTCGCAGATTTGGGTCCAAAACCGTTGCGATACCTGGCCGTCAAATTCAAAAAAATAGCGTTCAAGCGTGACTTCGATTTCGGGAGTAAGTCCGACTGCCGGTTCCCTATCAGACAGCGCGGCAATGACTTGAAGCAACTCCTGCTGCGTCGTCACGTACTTTATACCGGGCTCATCCTCGACCATGGGAGGTTGCGCCGGGTTTAACACCCTCACCGAGGGTACGCCGACAAAATGGGACTCAAGCGCCATTCCCGAGTAGCTGCAAATCACCAAGCTCGCGCTCTCGATCAGTTGCGTAGTGGATCTGGATAGATCGATTTCAATCACCAGCTGAATTCCGTTGCGACGTATTAATTCATCAATCCATTCCTGACTTACGGTCGGATGCCTGGATAGCATTACGCGCCAGCCCGTCAAGGTTTTCAGGCCCGAAAATATTCTTAATATGATCTCCTCATCGCCGACCGAAGGTGCCAACAGCAACATGCGATCCTCCCTGCGCCGGGCGGGGACCGGGCGTTCCGATCCATACTGTCGATACAGACTATCGTACTTGAGACAGCCGATGATCCGGATTTTCTCGGAAGGATAATACTCGGCGAGGATATCCGCGAATTGTGTACCGTGGACAAAGTAATAATCCGGCATCGGTGAAATACAACGTCGGTCGTCCGGACCGGTGTGATTGAATTCGGAAAAGCGGTGATAAAACCCCATCTTGTTTTTATATATCGTGGCGTGCTGTATCGATATGCAGCGATGCCCGGCCGAGTGTCTGCGCACAGCGAAATAGGCCGGTCGGATCGGCGCCAGAGTCTCACCATAAGTAATCAGTGTTTGGTCGCCTGGGATCTTGTCGAGCCAGCTTTCAAACATCGCCATGTAACTCAAGCCCCATGGAATACTGGAAACGAAGCTCTTTTGAAGCTCAAGAACCAAGATGTCCGTAAATTCAGCGTGACCGACGTAGACACCTCTGCGGATCATGGGTTTGAGAAGCTTACCAAGCTCAAAGTAGTTCTTCATCAGCGAAAGATACATACCAACCATGTCGAAAAAGCGAAAATGCCGGTCCAGAATTTCCACGTCGCGACACAGCCTGCTCGCCAAGCCGGCAATCCTACGCCGCCACAGCAGGGGGTGAAAGAAATCCGTTCTTTTTATGTTAAGACGGACCAAAAAAGACGAGACGAATCCGTGTTTGTGGTCATCAAGACATGCCTTCTCATACATCCTGTCGCAAAATCCTTCACGAGCGTCGAGAAGATTGTATTCAAGGCTGTGAAACCATACTCCACCTTTGGCGGGCAACGAGCCTGCGGGAAAAATGCGCACTAGTGACCATCTGCCAATATCTTTGACCAGCCCCTTCAATAGACCGAAGTAAACACTAGTGCTGCCACGCCGTTGAAACCGTCTGTTTTTCTGCCCCTGCAGTCTTTCGTGCAGTGTCTGGTACCAAGCGTAGTCGACAGCAGTATCCTTGGCGATTAGGTTGCTCGCCCACCATAAGGGGAATCCTCGCCATTGCAACGCCTCCTTGATGCCGGAACGGTCCGCCCACTGCGCCGCCCAGTCCGTGTACAGTTCACGCGACTTGTCCCAAGACCAGTCGCCGTGAACATATTCGGTACCAAAGAGCAGATTTCGGTCGGCAATCACCGATCCTTCTGGTCGTTTCAGCAGTTCGGCCAACTCCTCCGGAGTTCGCGCCACGCCTCCTTTGGAAATGACTACGGTGGAGTTAATTTGCTCTTCGCTATAGCCATTTGCGACGGGTTCGTAGACGTAATACGGGATGCCGTGGTAAGCGGCTTCGCCAACTGCCGAGCTGATTCCGCCGATCACCCTGTGGGCACTGCCCACATGAACAGAAAAGGGCCCCTCCAAAAGGGTTACCCTGCGCAGATATCCGGCCTTCTCGAGCACCGGCACAATCCAACTCTTTTCGGTGAAATGCTTGATTTTGACTGCCAGTCTTTGCAGCCCCGCATCGGTTGCGACCCGCAGCGCTTCAATCAAGGAATCCGGGCATGACCCATTGCGACCTTGCAGGTTCATGTCAAATGGAACCGAGGTCATGACAATCGCGTCAAAACGCTTTTGTGCACAGCCATCCACCCGGTGCTGGAGCAGGATTGGCGGAAATACAGTGAGCAACTCCTGCGTCGCAGGCGCGGTCCTTAACAGGCGCATGGCGTGCTGGTTGGCGACGGCGTAAATTCGGTCAAACTTCTGCGGACCCACGACGGCCTTGCCGATGCGCTTGGTCAGCTCGACTACAGGATAGCCATCAACCAGCCAGGAAACCTTGATACCCCGCACTCTGGCCATCTGCGCGGCGAGCAGATGCGGCTCGTAAAATTCCGATGTCAGCACCAGTTCGCCCGGACAATAAGAGTCAAGCAGATCCTGATACTGCGCAAGCATCGTCACAAAATAGCTGCGATACAAATCATATCGCTCCGTCATCTTCTCCGATAACAGTTCGATCAGTGCGTGTTCCCAGCGTACGTCTATGCGCTGCAAAACTGCGGCCAAATGCCTCGGGCTGAATTCAGCATCAAAATTGAGCGGCACGAGCCGCTCGGCCTCATCAAGACAGATTTGTGATGGCCTGCGCGCGTAAGCACTTCTCCACGGGAACCGTGAGTTCTCGGTAAGCCAGGCATTTTTGCGAGCATACTCGCCGAGTGTCCAAGCGTTCAGCGCTAGCGTCCTGCCTCGCAGCGTTGGCAAAAAAGGCGTCTGCAGTTGCCTCAGAATGCGTAACCGCCAGTCGAGGGGCGGCACACGGAGTACGCGCTCGGAAAAACTTTTTAGTAGCGATGTCTGACGATGTCCCGGATCGTAGATTTGCACCCGGGGGCTAAAGTTTTTTGCGATATTCAGGAATGAGTCGGGCTCGTTGCAGGAGACCTGCACGCAGTCATAACGCTCACACCAGTACGCGAGCGCAAAATACTCGCGGCAGACGCCGGGGACGCAAATCAAAAGTCCTGTCGAGAATACCTCCGCGATCGAAAGTCCGCCGTTAGCAAGGAGGTCATTGCCGGCCACGTCCCGATGCCAGTTGTGACAGAAGAAATCGATCGTTTCATCAACATTGGCAGCATAGGAGCCGTGCTTGAAAAAGCAGGGTATGGCCATCTCCAGTAGTCCTGGAAGATAGTCTTCGTGGGCAATGAGTTGTGCATCCGGTCCATGTTGCCGACGCACCCACTCCAAGTCATCACAATGGTGAAGAAGAAAAGCGTTCATATATTCACGTTGCGAAACGGATATCGACCATGATCACATCTGCCTCAGAAATTGGGCACCAACTCGGTGAACGAATCCGGCTTTGTATTGCGACCGGTATTGCGTTGAACGAGCGAAGATTTGCCCAGCTTCCGACTGCAAAACACCATCCCGGGATGATTCCTGCCAGCGATTTTCGAGGCGGGCAACCATTTCCCTCACCGCATCCTCTATTTCAAGGCTGGTATTGGGCCTCCACTCAATGCCCCTGCTTCGGTAGAAGTCGCTACTTTTATAGTAGGACTGCGATTCGGTATCGATGATTTCCTGAAGCGACAATCTCCTGCCAGTCTTCCCCTCGCAGAGATGCTTAAAAATGATCAGAGAATTTCTGAAGAAATAGGTAATGTCGAGGTAGGCAAGGCAGTCAACGCACACGATCGGTTTTCTGGCTATGGCCGCCAAAGCGTCGATGCCGGAGCCGCTCGAAATCATGAAGCTGCAGTTGAAGCAGAGCCATACGTCGAGAAACTCTGTTCTTTCCCCGGAATTCGAATAGTCGAATATTCGCGGGTTCCCGGTCTGGAGGCGGTTTGCAGTCACCTTGCCCATTCGAATTACCCAATATCCCTTTTCAGCCAGGAATTCAAACGCCGGGATATAGCTGGTGATATCCGAATTCCTGAACTCGTTGTAGCTTGGAGCTAAACCAACGGGGTTGAGTTTAGCGTCATGCGCGCTGTCCCGAACTTGCACACAAACAAATTTCGCGTTTTTCGGCAAACCGATTTTATGCAGATACTTCGCGCCGAGATCATCCTCCTCGGAGGTGAATTTTATTTGCGGACCGACTCGGCCGAAAAGATTGTCGGGGTCTGCGCTGGAGTGGAGTTCGGCGTATGGCGTCCGGTGATGCGGCGCCCAGCCGGGAAACAGCTTGTTAAACCGGTGGAGATAGTAAAAAAAGCGGTAAACAGGGAGATGGCGCTCAACGATTTTTTTCCAGTAACGGTTTGAGTGCTGCGTACTCTCGAAATAGTACAAATCGAGAATGCCTTTCTCGGGCAACAGGCCCAGGGCTAGGCGAGAAAGGTAGATCTCCGGCTCAAAAACCGCATGCCCGATCAGCCTGCTGGGCAGCCAGGTGAAGCGAATGGTTTTCACAGGTCTGAGGACTCTGATCATCAGTACCAAGGGCAGGCACAGCGGTGCGGCAACTACAAACAGGATCCCCGTGCGGAGCTTGGCGCGCAGCATTGGCCAACCGCCGGATTGAATCTGCGACAGTTGCTGGCTTACAAAGCCCATGCCGCTCCACAATCGCGCGTTGCCCGGATATTCAGCATCAATTCTTGCACAATAAATTTGATCCAATCGCCATCTCAGGACGACAGGTCTTTGCGGGATAAGGTCCGCGCCATGTTTTGAAAACCGGGACTGCGCTCGAACAACTGCTCGTAAGTTCCTTTCTCCGCCACCCGGCCATGCTCCAGCTCCATTATGGTGTCGCAGCGGCGAACGGTAGTGAGTCGATGTGCGATCACGAGAATGGTGAGGTCGCGGTCGAGTCCATCAATCGCATCCATTACCGATTGTTCGGTGGTGTTATCCAGGGCGCTGGTGGCTTCGTCGAAAACAAGCACGCTGGCCTGCTTGTAGAGCGCGCGGGCTATGCCGATGCGTTGCCGCTGGCCACCGGAGAGGCGGATACCGCGCTCGCCGACGAAAACGTCATAGCCCTCCGGACGCTGTTCAATAAAGCGGGCGATTTGCGCCTGTCGCGCCGCCTGTCGTACCCGGTTGAGGTCGATTTGCTCGCGTGGCACGCCAAAAGCGATGTTCTCGGCCAAGCTGGTGTCGGCCAGGTACACACTCTGCGGCACATGAGCGATGGTTCGCTGCCAAGCCCTGAGACGGTTGCCGTCGACAACCCGATCATCGACCAGAACACGCCCCTCGGTCGGCAACAGGAGCCCCATCAGCAGATCCAGCGCAGTGCTCTTTCCGCTGCCAGTGCTGCCGACAAAACCAACCCTGCTGCCTTTGGCTATGGTCAGGTTGACGCCATCGAGTACCCAAGGGCCATCATCGGCGTAGCGAAAACGAACGGCATCGAAGCGGATGGCGTCGTGAAAGACCAATGGCGCGGGGGCGGTTTGCAACATCTCCTTTGGCAGAGGCTGATCGAGCAATTCAAGCGCGTCGGCCAACGAGGCCTGACTGCCGGCTATGCTCGCCCAAGCGCTGTAGCTCTGCTGCAAAGCCGGCAGCAAACGCTGGGCGCCTAGAGCAAGCGCACCGAGTACCGGCAAGGCCGTCGCAACCCCCCCGTCCATCAGGCTAAGTCCATAGGCCAGGGCGGCGATCAGCACCATCCCCAATGCTTCCATCGCATAGCGCGGGCTTTGGCTGATAAAAGCGTTGTCACTCTGCGCCCGCCGCAGCGGGGCGTCGGCCTGACGGTAAATATCGCAATAGACCGGCTGCGCGCCATCCAGCAAGACATCCCGGATACCGCCCAAACCTTCCTGCAACGCCTTGATCACCTGTGTTTGCTCGTAGGCGATGCGCTCGCTGTTGCGCCGCAACGTGCGACGCGACACCCAAGTGATAATTCCGTAGCTGGCCCCAAAACCGGCGATTGCCACCAGCGCCACCAGGGGATCAATCGCAATCAATGCAATCGTTACGGCCGCCAACAACACCGTTGAACTAATCAGGGTGAAGAACTGGTTAAGCACATTGACGGCACCGCCAACCTTGTTGGTGATGCCACTGATAACCTCACTGCTGTTACGGGCCAAATGCACCTTGTAGGGCTGGTAAAGGGTGCGTCGGTACACTTCGAGGCTGAGGTCCGCGGCGCTGGCAAACGCGAGCCGTGTGCTGACACCAAGCAACAGCATGCGAAGTACCCCCGCCACCAAGGCCGCCATCGCGAATGCGAGCGTGAGCGGCAACACCAGCCCGTCGGCCGAGTAGACGCCCCAGGCCTTCGCCATATTCGCGACAGCCGGGTAGTTGAAGACACGATCAGGCGCCGTCAGAATGCCCAGAAAAGGAAGAACGGCCCCCAGGCTGACGACTTCCGCAAACGCACTGACCAGCGTCAGACCCAGTAACAGCACAAACTGGCGCTGTCGGCGTTGGCTGTTGTGATGCCACAGCCGTGCCAGCAGGCCTGCAGTCGAACTATTATCTGTGTTGGATTTCATTGGCGATGCTGATCGGACTTTTTTTACTTCATTCCCCGACATCCGATTTGCCGGCCGTCATGGCGTCGACAGCCTCTTGCTTCAGCATTTCGATCTCGTGCTTCAGACTTTCATATTCGGCCACCTTGCGCTTGAGAAAGTGCGTAGTCAGGTTGGCCTTTTCAGCAATGCCCAGCGGGGTCAGCAAATAGGCATAAGCCAGTTTGTTCTGGCTGCTACGAAAGTTCTGGATTTTGATCAGGCCTTTGTCAACAAGGGCCTTGAGGCAGTAATTGGTCTTGCCCAGGCTCACGCCCAGCGCATCGGCCAAGTCGCGCTGGTTCAGGCGCGGGTTGTCAACCAACAGGCGCAGAACTTTAAGGTGGTTTTCTTCTTGGAGGGAAGACATAGGGTGTTGGACACGCTACCGCCCTGCTGTATCACGATCAGCAAGCGCGGCGGGAGTGCGCAAACGCAACTCCTCTGACTCTGTTCACGAGTTGAACATAGTATAACCCTTTGTTGTAGTTGATGGTAAACAGGGGACCCAAGCAGAAAACTAAACTCAAGACAGCTTTTTCAGCTGGCCAGGTTCGACCGCAAGGCTGGCCTTCGTACTGATCAACTCGATCAACACGAAGGCCCGTGCCGTGCCATCGGTCATCTGGTAGATACCTTCGATGCCAGCGAACGGCCCACTATCGATACGCACCTTTTCGCCTGCCTCGAAAAGGCGTTTGGGCTGAGCATTGCTATTTCCGCCAGCCAGTTCACGCAGCAAGTCAACCAATCGATCCGGTACCTTTGCCGGCTCGCCGCCAAAAGCCACCAGGCGGCTGACTCCTTTGGTTGAACGGATGGGGCTCCAGCTTTTCCCGGAATCAATGGCATCGTCCAGCCGAATAAACAGGTAGCGAGGGAAAAGTGGCTCAATCACCACTACTAGGACCCGTTGCTGAACGCGTTCTGCTGAAACTGTCGGCAAATAACACTCAAAACCCTGCCGACTTAGATTCTCGAAGGCGAGTTGTTCCTGCCGCAGCTTGGTGTGAATGACATACCAACGCATATAACAATCCGAAAATCAGAGGCAATAATTCAAAAACTACCAAGGCGGAAGTTGCAACGTCGCATTATTTACAAATTTCAGGGATTTCACGCAACGATTTTTCTGGAAACGATGTAACGCGGAAGAATGTGCGTTGCGAAGCCGTCCTGAAAATGGACAATCGCAGCCTGCTTTTCCGTAAGCTGGGGTTGTTCGGCAGGAAATGGGCGGGCGCCAATGTGATACCAACGCAAACCAAGGCGTTTCATTTCTACGATCGCCTCGTATTGAATCAGATGACCAATGGGCTTGTCGAACAAGTCCCGGTCATAGGCCCCGACAAAATAATAACCCTCGTCACGGCTTGTGTTGAACAGTGCGCCACCGACTAGGCGGCCCGCATGATCACGCAAGTAAACAAGAAAAACGGCTCCACTCAGTAATGCTAGATATTGCAGATTCCAACTCTCCTCAGACCGGGTCATCCTTCCGGCGGCCGCCAGATGCAGCGCACGAAATTCCTGCCAGGTACTTTCGTCACCTTCTCGATTGAGCAGGCCAACCTGGAAATCCTTCCTGCCAGACGTAATCAAAGATTTATAGCTCTTGCGAAAACGATGCTTGATCGCTGTCAAATCGAGCGACAAATCGACGAACAGGTCGTGCCGCAGCCCGGTTTCAGCGCCGCGCGTCATTGCCGCCAAATGCCATTCGCTGAGCCAATGTTTCCCGGGAAGCAACTCTTTGCTCTCCCACGCGGGCAGCGAATGAACGCGGCAAAACGAATCAAGCAGATCCTGGCATACCGTGATAACTCTTTTGACGGATTTAAGAGCCAATCGACGATCAAATAACGGAGGCTGAAGCACGCCGCCATTGGAACCGAGGCGAATTACATCGCCGTTCACTACGCTAACCGGCCAAATTCCGACGGGACGATTGTCGAAATATAAAACCAATGAAACATCGGCTATTTCAACCCCATTGCCGCGCCAGTACTCTATTTCGTAGTCTATTTTAGTTTCCGAATAATTAACCGGAAAATAATCAATCTGCGCAGATACTTTCTGCCATTCATCATGGTACTCACTTCGGCATCTGGCATCCAAGCCCACCGATGCAAGTGCGGCATTAAAAGTTTGCATCGCCTTCGATCCGCTATCCCCCATATTTCATGTACCTCAAAAAAGTGGATTGTACGCCGCGTCTGCCACTGCGATCCGCCAATCTCAACTGGCCTATTATGCCGCCTTCGTCAACTGTGCCGCGAGCCGGCCAGACCCGAACCACATCGGGCCGATGCGGCCAAGCGCTGGCTTGTCCGCCCATTGTCCGATAAACTGGATAGGCGATAAATATTCACACTGCACATCATGATCAGAAGAACCTTCTTGCAATGAAAAAACTTAGCGAACGCGGCGGCGACCAGTACAGCACGGAACGGCCGGACGGTTTCTACAAGATTGACGTCGCGATGCCGAAGAACATGATGGTTGAGCTTTCCAACGCCTGCAATCACGCCTGTATATTTTGCACCAACCCGCACATGACACGAAAAGCTGCGCGGATCGACACCAATCTTCTCCACCGCGTGATGCAGCAAGCCCGGGACGAAGGGGTCGAGGAAATCGGTTTTTATACGACGGGGGATCCCTTTATTCACAAGGATCTCGACAAATTCACGCGTCGCGCCAAGGAACTGGATTTCCGCTACATCTATATTTCGACCAACGGGGCGCTGGCCACACCCAAGCGCGCCAAGGCGGTGATCGATGCCGGCATGGACTCGATCAAGTTTTCGATCAACGCCGGCAGTCGCGACACCTACAAATTGATACACGGCGAAGACGACTGGGACAAAGTCATTGGGAATCTTAAGTTCATATCTGAATACCGCAAGTCGCTGAATAGGCCGCTCGCCCTTTTTGTGACCTGCGTTGTCACCAATCCTATGCGCCATGAAGTCGAGACTTTCCGGAGTTTCATCGCGCCCTACGTCGATGAGGTGAATTTTTTTGAATGCGGCATCCAGTCCGGGCAAATGACAGCAGCGCAGGCGCTGTTGAGCGGCGGGTCAATGCCCCCCCCTGCCGATAACGGCATCTGTCCGTTGCCATTCAACCGCCTGCATGTCACTTGCGAGGGCTATCTGACACTATGCTGTGTTGATTACCAGAACTATCTGACCGTGGCGGATCTCAGGCAACAATCGGTGCGCGAAGCCTGGGATAGCGCCGAAGCGCGTGACGCCCGACGTCGGCATATCGAACGCGATCTGGCGGGCACATTGTGCGGTAATTGCTGGCAGGGGCGCATGGATGAAATCGCACCGCTCAATGCAAAGCATGCGACGGTTGTCGATTTTCCCGATTTTTACACCGAGACCGCCAACAAAACCTCCATCAGGTTGCACCTCAAGTCCTGACGCACTGCCCGTCGGATGCCGGTTTTTGATGCCCACGCCATCGCTCACTGACTGTTGCGCTGACATCGGGGAGAAATTGACTTTTTACTTACTTACCGAATGACATCCCGCCGGGAATCGCCGATGTTTTAATCGGCCGGCCAACGGGACGGGTTGATCAAATCCACGTCTTCGCTCATCAGGGTCGCCGGCGGCGCGGCCACTGAAACCTTCAGGCTAGCGAGAATTTCCTGGAGTTGATTCAGATTCTTGACGCCAATCACCACACGGTCGATTTCGCTGCGGGACATCACAAACCCTAGGCAGGCTTGCAGGGGGGTCAGCGCCTGTTCGTCGAGCCAGCCCCGCCACCTGTCCCATAAAGGATTCCAGCGGGCAAAGCCCGCCGGCCGGTCGCGCGCAGCCCTCAACAATTGTCCCTGCAAAAACGCGGACCGGGTATGGATTTCAATACCGGAGTGGTGCAGTCGGGACAGCCAACCGGATGTGGCGAGGCGACGGTCGAAAATACTGAATGGCGACTGAATGAGGTCAAACGCAAAGCGGGAGCAGAGCGAGTCGAGTTCCTCTGGGCCGTATATGGAAACACCGATTTTCGCCACCAGCCCCTGCGTTTTAAGGTTCAGCAATGCCCGATACAACACATCACCTTGGGCGCCCAGTAGCTGGTACGGACGGTGCAGCAGCATGCCGTACAGGCTGGAAAGGTTCAATCTCTCCAGCGAACCCTGAACCGACCGCTGCACATAGCCGGAAACATCCGCGCAGTCATCCGGCATCGGCGGCAACTTGGAGATAACCCGCCAAGCCCCTACGCCCATTCTTCCCAGCCGCTGTTCGCTGTCGCCATAAGCCATGGCGGTATCAAGCGTATCGAGCCCCGCCGCAAGCGCGTGCTGCAGGATTTCAGCCGCATCGTCAAAACAAACCTGCCCGGCCCGGCTGCCGGTTCCATATGCCGTGCCGAATTGAACTGTGCCCAGTGCCAGCCTGTTATTCATTTAAGCACCCGGAAGCAACGACCCGAATGTATCCACGACTCGTACTCACCCGGTGCCCACCCCGATCGCACGCGCATAGGCACTTGCGATCAGATTGACGGTCCTCGCCAGGCCCTTGCCATCAACGGCCTTCACGCCGGCCCGGCTCATGGCAAGGCGCTTGTTGTGGTCAGCACTCAGCTTGGTCACCAGGCTGCAAAAAAGACCGGCATCCAGATCCATCCCGCGTGTGCCGCTCTTCAGGCATCCAAGCGCCTGCAGTCGATGGATATTCTCAAGCTGATGTTCGTACTGCGGCACCCCGATCGAGGGAATGCCAGCCTGCGCGCATCCGAACGCCGTTAGCCCCCCCGACACCAGCGCCAGGTCGCTCGCACACAGCCGTTTGTAAAAATCTTCCGGCCGAAGAAGCACTACGACGTCCACCCCAGCGAGGGCAGCGGCCGTGTCGGCGGACTCCTTGAGGGTCTTGAGTTCATTCTCCGCGAGGCCGCTCAGGACAATCTCATATCGTCTGGGGCCTTTGATGTCCGGGATCAGGCGAAGAAGCCAGGCATTCAGCCCGCGATGATCAAAGCCGCCAAACGACACAAATACGTTTGACGCCAGCGGTTTCGTTTCGTTGCGGGTGATTTCATCTGAAACAGAAGGCAAATAATCGTAGCCAACAACACTGTTCGGCGCCGGCTCGATGTTATGCAGCAAGGCATTGATCGCCAGGTCGGCATGGCTTCGCCCCGGCCCCAGGTCATCAAAGGTGACAATGAAGATGCCAGCCACTTTTAGCCCATCGACCAGTTCCGCCGAGGTTTCGAGACGGTCCAGAATGACGATATCCGGATCCGCCTTCAGGATACTTCGCAATTCCGGCTCGCTGTTCGGCTCCAGACCAGAATCGGGAATAGCCTCATATCCCGCTTTGCGCACGAGGTCGCCCCCCAGTTCAAATGGGGCCGCCAACCTCGTGGCAAACCGTACTTCAGCCTGTTTAAACAGCGTGCATCCGCGCAGTGCGCCGGCCAGCCTGATTGATCGCATCATATGCCCTGTGCCGATTTCCGGCACCGCTCCGGCATCCGCGCGAATTACGATCCGGCTCACGGACTAAGGATATTTTCAACAGCCAGGATGACATCTTCAACATCATCATCTGTCAGTTTTGCCGAGAGCGGCAGGGATACGGTCTGCCTGCCGTAGGCTTTCGCCTCCGGGAAGTCGTCGGGCTTCCAGCCAAACGCCTGTTGATAATACGGATGCTCCGGGATGCTCAGGTAATGGACTCCCACACCAATATTTCGAACCGTCATCTGGTTGAGAAAATCATCTCTGGCTATTCCGGTTTTCGATTCGTCAATGCGAATCGGAAACAAATGGTAGGCGTGCCGGTCGGTCGGGGCTGCGGGTGCCGGCAGCCCCAATGGGAGATGTTTTAATCTGTCGGTATAGGTTTCCCAGATTTTCTTCCGCCGGATCCAGTTTTTCTCGACGCGCGCCAGCTGATGGATGCCCATTGCCGCCTGGATATCCGTCATGTTGTATTTGAAACCGGCATCAACCACCTGATAGTGCTTGTAGCCGGCGTCACCAAAACGTTTCCACGCGTCTTTTGACATGCCGTGCAAACCCAATATATTCAGCCGGTCCGCGTGGCGCTCTTCTCTGGCGAGGATCATCCCGCCTTCGGCGGTCACGACGTTCTTTGTGGCATAGAAACTGAAGCAGCCAAAATCGCCAATTGTGCCAACCGGCCTGCCCTTGTATTGCGTTTCAATCGCATGGGCGCAATCTTCGACGATCGACAACCCGTTCTTCACCGAGATCCGTTCAATCTCGTCCATGTCGCACGGGAGACCGGCAAAATGAACGGGGCATATCGCCCTGGTGCGCGACGTTACCGCCGCCTCGACCCGTGTTGTGTCCAGATTCGAGGTGGCAGGGTCGACATCGACCAATACCGGGGTGGCCCCGGTGTGAATAATTGCATTTACGGTCGCGCAAAAAGTGTTTGCTGTCGTAATCACCTCATCGCCGGGCTTGAGACCCGAAGCCAGAAAACTCAAGTGCAACGCGGCTGTCGCGGAGTTGACCGCTACAGCATATTTCGCCTGCTTGTACGCGGCAAAATCCTGCGTGAATTGCGCGACTTTGGGTCCGGTGCCAACCCACCCGCTTCTGAGGACTTTAACTACCTCGGCAATTTCTTCCTCACCGATGGCGGGGGAGCCAAACACCAGAAATGACGCTCTTTTTTTGTAATTTTTCATTTTTTCTGCCATCCCTGTCCAAAGTAATACATGCTGTTCAAGGCATAGACTTCCGGATGCAGTTCCAGATATTTAATGATTTCCGGCAGGGTCGGCACCGCTCCATCCATGCAAAGTGCCGCAGCTATGCGCCTGGTGACTTCGAGATCTTCCGGGTAATCAACCGACAGTCGGTATTTTGACCAATCCTCGGCGTTACGGAACTGACCGGTCTTGATCTCCCTCGCCAGATCACGCCAAAAATAAAACGTGACGTGCTCGCGGTAGGATGGGTCTTTCACTTCGCGATGGGCGCGTGCCAACGCCGCATAGGTAAAGACCTCGACATCGCTGCCGCTCGGGAAAGTGCTGGTTTGCGGCGGGACCGTGTTTGCCGCGTAGTCAAGCGCCTCATTCTTGAACATCGTGATCACGGCATCAATGATATTGGGGTCGATAAACGGACAGTCCCCCGTCAGACGCACGATGGTGGTCGCGCCAATCGCCGTGGCACAGTCGTAATACCGGCCCAACACATCGGATTCCGAGCCCCTGAATACTTCGATTTTCTCTTGGGCGCAGAACTTTGCAATCGGGTCATCATTTGCCTGTGTGCTTGTCGCAATGACGATCCGATCCAGCATTTTCGAAAGGGCAACACGCCGCATCAATATTTTCAGCAGCGGCACCCCGTTCACATCCATAAGCACCTTGCCCTGGAGCCGGGTAGAGCCCATACGGGCCTGAATAATCGCAACAATCATTTTGCCGACCTCAATATTTCTTTGGGCTTGCCACCCGGCGTTTCCCTGCGCCCGCAGCCATCACCGCCATTTGTGGTACCACAACTGGGTTTCCTGCGTCCTGAATCCTGCGCTTTGATACAGATTCTGCGCCGGATAGTTGCGTCCCTGGGTTACCACGACCACCTGCTCGACTCCCTTGGCGACGAGAATTTTAATGACGCTATCGATCATCAGCTTTCCCACACCCATGCCCGCAAACGACTCGTGAACGCCCATCAGTCCGATTTGCGCGCGGTCCCCCTGGGTGTATCGGAAGGAGCAGAATGCGATGACTTGTGTGCCTTGCGTCAAACACCAGCATTCATCGTCGAACTGCCCTCTGACTGCCTTTCGGATCCAGCTTTTATAGAACTCTTCAGCCTTGTCCGCACCGAATTTTTCGTCAAAGAAATAACGGCTCTTGACATACAACTGCCCCGCCATCCGCTCCAACTGCGGAATATCCTCTTCGCCGGCTCTTTTTAAGGCAAAACCATCGACCGCAACCGATGGCTCAAAATTTGTCAGCTTTTTAATAAAAGTCAGACGGATATCGGCAAATGTAAATCCCTCCTTCTCCGCAATCAGCACGCTTCTGCGATCGTGGCAATTGCACAAATACTCGATAAGATCGATGTTGTTATCCGTCACAAAACGGGATATCGCCTTGTAGATATTGTCGGACAGGTGCAAACAGGAGATATAAGCGACATTGACGCCGAAAAACTGCGAATCCCATTCCAGCTTTTGGGCGAGTGCGACAATCTCTATGAATGAATCCGGTGGTTCATGGGTGAAATCGACGCTCGGCCCGGTGAAATAATGGTCTCCTTCGGCATGCTTGTAGTCGATGACGATATCAGCCAGGTTGATGTAGGCCAATCGACTCCCGAACACGATGGAAACCACCTCGAGGCCGCGCAGCAGATAACACCACTCTTCCGACAAGCCCGATGCAACCAGAACGTCGATTTTGTGCCGCGCCACCCAATCCAGGGTCAACTCGTCTTCCCGGATAAGCACTGCCTCTCTCGGCAGGTGCTCTTTTATGATGTTGATCTGGGCATCGTAATCTGTATTCGACGCAGGAATAAGCAGCGCTAGTTTCATTTACTTGCTGATCCGCCTGAAGACAACGGTGCTTTTTTCCGCATCGCTAAGGCGCAAACCTCCGTCGCCGAACACGGTTTCCACGCGCCGAATGCCCTCAACCAGTCTGCGCGCCTGAACCTCGGTAATGGATACCGGGGCATCGATACACTCCATTTCGCCATCAATGCGAAAATGCTTTTCGATGATTTGCGCTCCCGCGGCGACAGCCATGAGGGCGGTTTCGATGTCCGGCGTATGGTCCGAATAACCGATCACACAGTCATAGGAATCCTGCAATTCATAGATTGCCGCCAGGTTCGCGTCTTTTTCGTCGAGCGGATAGCTCGATATACAGTGCAGCAAGGCAATCTTTTGCGTGCCCTCCATCAGCGTCTTGTACGCAAGGTCAATTTCCCGGAGGTCAGCCATGCCAACGGACATGATGACCGGCTTGCCCGTCTTTGTCAGTTCCCTTAAAAACTCGAGATTAACCACATCGAACGAGGCAACTTTAAATATATTCACGCCGATGGAATTCAGACATTCGACGCTCTCACGATCAAAGGGCGTGGAGAAAAATTCGACACCATGTGCAGAGGCACAATCCTTCAACCTGGCAAAGGCAGCAAATGGCAGTTCGCATTTTTTTAATATGTCGAATATCGCCTGATTGCCTTTCGGAGCGCGCTTTTCGGTGAGATAGGTCTGGAATTTGACGGCGTCGACGCCGGTGCGCGCCGCAGATTCAATCAGGCGTTCCGCCAGTGCCACATCGCCGCCGTGATTGATTCCGATTTCGGCGATAACGTAGGTACGGGCATCCGTATTGAACCCGGAATCTTTCAGTTTCTTTATTCTCATGGCTTTCCTCACCAAGATGTCATGCCGCCATCGACCACTATATTGTGTCCGGTAATATAGTTCGCCGACGGGGACAATAGAAAAATCACCGGACCGATCATTTCCCATGTTTCGGCCATGCGTCCCAAAGGACAGCGAAAGGCGTAGTTCTTCTGAAAGTCCGCGCCTTGCGGATTGTCCGGATTCCTGATGCCACCGGGCGAGACAGCGTTGACCCGGACACCGTATTCGGCGGCATGAACTGCAAAGTATTTGGTCATCTGGATGATTCCCGCTTTGGTTGCGCCATAGACTTCTGAGTTCTTCCTGTCGCAATCGGTATAGATGCGCGGATCAGGACTGATGAGGCCGTAATGCGACCCGATATTTACAATCACATTCCGTGTTTTCGGCCCCGCAAGAGGACTTTTTTGCCTGGTTTTCAGGTACTCCTGAATGCAGAAGAAGGTTCCTTTCAGGTTCACATTCATAACCGCCTCAAAAGACTCTTCGGTACGGTCCAAAAAAGGCTCAAAAACGCTGATGCCCGCGTTATTGATCAGATGATTGATGCCACCAAACCTTTTTTCTGCGGCTTCGAAGGCAAGCTTGACCTGGGCTTTATTGCTAATGTCTGCGGCCAACAGCAGCACTGCGTCCATATCCCAATTCCCCGCAGCCGCTTTTCCCTCAAGCTCAGACAGGGATTTGTCGACCGCCGCCACTTTTGCACCAGACTTCTGCAGCGCACCGACCAGGGTTGATCCAAGCTGGCCTGCCGCGCCCGTGATAAGGACGCTTTCTCCCTGTAGGTTAAATAGATCCTGCGGTGCGTATTTATCAAACATATTCGCCCTTTTAATGAGGTTCCTCAAAGCTAGAAAACAATTCGAGCTATGCTCGGCTGTACTCACAAAACTACTTCAAGGAACTTTTCAGAACCATTGCACCCCCTCACGTCACTCGTTGCGATACCGTTTGAGTGAATGGCATTCTCGCGAGCAGGTTGGAGGCCACCTGACAAAAAATCAGCCTCTCCACCGCGACAAATTCACAGCAACTCAATGCGCCCCGAGGGCGTCATTCTATGCTGCCGCAGCCGGTTTGGGCAGCGCAACCGTGGATGAAGGAAATCAGCGCAGCCCACGCCAACGCCAACGTCAACGCATTTACGACACTCCATTTACGACACTCCAAAGAGGCGCCTCTCATTTTTGCGGGATAAAGCATTTATAATACTGACTTCTCCCCCGAAGACCACCCCATGCACGCCAAGACGTACTTCGAAGAAGCGGTAAAGATCGCGCAATCCATCGATATCACCTTGATAGAAAAACTGGCCACTGAACTTGCTGGCCTGCGCGAACGTGGCGGCCGATTATTCCTGCTTGGCGTAGGAGGAAGCGCCGGAAACTGCAGTCATGCCGTGAATGATTTTCGAAAGTTGTGCGGCATCGAGGCCTACGCCCCGACGGACAACGTATCCGAACTAACTGCCCGCACTAACGACGAAGGCTGGGATACTGTGTTCTCGGGCTGGCTCAAAGTCAGCAGGGGAAACCGCAACGATGCCGTGCTGGTCTTTTCCGTCGGAGGAGGCAACCTCGAACGGAATGTCAGTCCAAATATCGTTTCTGGGCTCAAGGAGGCCAAGCAGCGTGGCATGAAAATATTTGGGGTGGTCAGCCGCGATGGCGGCTACACCAAGCAGGTTGGCGATTGCGTCGTAATCATCCCGACCGTGGAAGCGTCGCGCGTCACGCCCCACGCCGAAGCCTTCCAAGCTGTGATTTGGCATTGTCTGGTTTCGCACCCCGCACTGCAGCAAACAGCCACCAAGTGGTAATCGCGGCCTCACGGCGGGCCGTCTTCCTCGATCGCGACGGCGTCATAAACCGCTCATGTGTAGTGGCAGGTAGGCCTTTCGCCCCCGTGAATCTGGCGAAATTTGAAATCCTGCCCGGCGTCGCAGAATCGCTCTTGAAGTTGCGCCAGCGAGGGTTTATCAACATCGTGGTCACCAACCAACCCGACATTGCCACCGGCAACCAAGATACCGGAACGCTCGAGGCAATGCATTCACGTTTAATGCGCGAGTTGGCACTAGACCAGGTTCGCGTATGCATCCATGTCGATGCGGATCACTGCAATTGCCGCAAGCCAGAGCCTGGCCTGTTGCTCGACGCCGCGCGTGAACTTAACATCGACCTCGCGTCTAGCTGCATGGTAGGTGACCGCTGGCGAGACATCTCTGCAGGACAACGAGCGGGTTGCAAATGCTTTTTCATCGATTACAGCTACGATGAAAAACGGCCAGAAAAGCCGTATATTGCGGTAAACTCGCTGGCCGAGGCAGTGGCTTTGATACTGTCCGGCGACACCTAGCAAATCCGAGGTCTCCCCATGAGCACTATCACAAGACTGAAAGTCAAACTATTCGCGGACGGTGCGGACATCGACGGTATCAATGAAATGGCTGCCAATCCTGTGATATCAGGCTTCACGACCAATCCGACCCTGATGCGCAAGGCCGGCGTGGCCGATTACAAGGCGTTTGCCCTACAGGTACTACGCGTCGTTGGCAGCCGCCCGATTTCGTTCGAAGTATTTGCCGATGACTTCGCTGAAATGGAAAAGCAGGCGCTGGAAATCGCGTCATGGGGTAAAAATGTCAATGTCAAAATTCCGGTAACCAACACCAAGGGGGAATTTTGCGGACCGCTGGTTGACCGACTTTCGCGCGCCGGCGTGCAACTCAATATTACCGCAGTGATGACTCTCGACCAGGTCAAACGCATAACGGACAAGCTTGCGACCGACACTCCCGCCATCGTGTCAGTGTTTGCCGGACGCATCGCCGACACCGGACGCGACCCCGTTCCGATGATGGCCGCTGCGGTCGCAATACTCAAATCCAAACCCAAATCCGAGCTGATTTGGGCCAGTCCACGCGAACTGCTTAACGTGTTTCAGGCCGACTCCGTAGGTTGCCACATCATCACCGCGACCAACGATATTCTCAAGAAGCTGTCGTTGGTCGACAAGGATCTCGGTACCTATTCACTCGAAACTGTAGAGATGTTTTACAACGACGCAAAAGCGGCCGGCTACAACATTGCCACGAGACCGGTGAACTGATCAGCAATTTCTGGAGAATTCATGTTCAAAAACATCCTAGTGACAGGCGGTGCCGGTTATGCCGGAAGCCTTCTCGTGCCTCAGCTTCTCGAGGCGGGGTATAAGGTCACGGTGTACGACATCATGTATTTTGGCGATCATTTCCTGCCGAAGCAGAATCCCGATCTCAAACTGGTGAAGGGGGATATCCGCGATACCGCCAAGCTGGCGGACGTTTTAAAGCGCATGGATGTGGTCATCAGCCTGGCCTGCATATCCAACGATGCGAGCTTTGAGCTGGACGAAAAGCTGTCGACCTCGATCAACCTCGATGCATTTGAACCTATGGTGCTAGCGGCGAAAAAAGCCGGCGTAAAACGCTTCGTCTACGCCTCTTCCAGTTCGGTCTACGGCGTGTCTGACGCACCTGATGTGACCGAGGATCATCCGCTGGTGCCGCTCACCCTGTACAACAAATATAAAGGCATGTGCGAACCGCTGCTGTTCAAGCATCAATCCCCGGACTTTGTCTGCGTCACCATCCGCCCGGCGACGCTGTGCGGCTACGCGCCGCGCCAACGCCTCGACCTTTCCGTCAACATACTCACCAACCACGCGGTCAACAACAACAAGATCACCGTGTTCGGCGGTTCGCAAAAGCGCCCCAACCTCCACGTGCAGGACATGTGCGACGTCTACAAGTTGCTGCTGACCGTGCCCGACGAGAAAATCTCCGGGCAAGTTTTCAATGCCGGATTCCAGAACATGTCGATAATGGAGATCGCCCAGACCGCCAAGCGCGTGGTACAGGAAATATTTCCGGAAAAAGGCGACATTCCCATTGTCACCACCCCGACCGACGACATTCGCTCCTACCATGTCAATTCGGACAAAATACAGCGCGTGCTAGGTTTCAAGCCGAGATTTACCGTCGAAGATGCCATCCGTGACCTGTGCGGCGCGTTTAAGTCCGGGAAGTTGCCCGGCAGCATGGATGACACCTTCTATTTCAACGTTCGCCGCTTGAAAGAACTGAAAGCGGCATGAGCGGGGCACTGCAGCCCTGCTACGCTAACGGGCTGGCATGACCGTCAAGTCGGTTGCGGTCGTTACCGGCGGCGCCGGATTCATCGGTAGCCATATGGTGGATCTGCTGATGGAGCGCGGATATTCGGTGCGCGCCATCGACAATCTCGTCGGCGGCAGCGAGCAAAATCTCGCGCACCATCGAAACAACCCCGATGTTTCCCTGGAACAGCGCGACATCCGCAGCTACGCACCGGAAGATGCACTGTTCAGTGGGGCAAAGTACGTATTCCACTTTGCCGGAATCGGCGATATCGTGCCTTCCATTGAGCGGCCGTCGGAGTACATGTCGACCAATGTGCAGGGTACCGTGCATATGCTCGAGTGCGCCCGCCATGCCGGCGTGGCCAAATTTATCTACGCCGCCTCATCCTCCTGCTACGGACTGGCGGCGGTTCCGACCCACGAAGACCATCCTATCAACACCTGCTACCCCTACGCCTTGTCCAAGTTTCAAGGGGAACAGGCGGCCTTCCATTGGCACGCAGTGTACAAACTTCCGGTAAATGCGATCCGCATCTTCAACGCCTATGGCGCCCGCTCGCGTACTTCTGGCGCCTACGGTGCCGTATTCGGCGTGTTTTTGCGTCAGAAGCTCGCCGGCATGCCCTACACCGTCGTGGGTGACGGCTCGCAGCGGCGTGATTTTCTTTACGTTACAGACGTGGCGCGGGCTTTTCTCGCCGCCGCCGAAACCGAGCGCGTCGGACGAATATACAATCTTGGTGCCGGCAGGCCTCAATCGGTCAACCGCCTGATCGAACTTCTGGGTGGGGAAAAAACCCATATCCCGAAGCGCCCCGGTGAGCCCGACTGCACCTGGGCGGACATCGCGCGCATCAGCTCCGAACTCGGCTGGGCGCCCCGAGTGAGTTTTGAGGAGGGCGTGGCGCAAATCCTCGCCAACATCGACTATTGGCGCAATGCGCCGCTGTGGGACCCGGCCTCAATTGCCAAGGCAACCAAGACCTGGTTCGATTATCTGTCGCCGCAAGGAAGCCCGTAATGGACGCTGCCAGCAAACTTCTCTATTCACACAAGATTAAGACCGCTGAACAGATCCGGCACATCATTGGCATCCGCCCACGCAACAAGAAGGTAATCATGTGTCATGGCACCTTCGATGTCGTCCACCCCGGCCATGTGCGGCATCTTCTCTACGCCAAGACCAAGGCCGATGTCCTGATCGCCAGCTTGACGGCCGATGAACACACCATGAAGGGCAATATGCGCCCTTATGTCCCGGAGGACTTGCGGGCGGTCAATCTAGCGGCCATGGAAATGGTCGATTACGTCGTCGTCGACCACGACCCCACGCCGATCAGGAATCTTGCCCTGATCAAACCCGACTTTTTTGCCAAGGGTTACGAGTACACAGCAGGGGCCGTCAACCCGAAAACGCAGGAAGAAATTGACGTCCTTGAGTCTTACGGCGGCGAGATAATTTTTACGCCGGGCGACATCGTTTACTCCTCATCGGCCCTGATCGAGCTCGCACCGCCTTCGATCGCCGTCGAAAAGTTGATAACTCTGATGGACGCCGAGGGCGTTTCCTTCAAGGATCTTCGCGACGCAGTCCATAAACTCAAAGGAATCAGCGTTCACGTGGTCGGCGATACCATTGTCGATAGCTATACTCACTGTAGCATGATTGGTGGCATGACCAAAACGCCCACCATGAGTGTGCGCTACGAAAAAAAAGTTGATTTTACCGGTGGTGCTGCGGTAGTTGCCAAGCATCTGCGCGCGGCGGGCGCCGACGTCACGTTCTCAACGGTCCTAGGCAAGGATGCATTCAAGAATTTCGTACTAGACGACCTCAACGCCTGCGGCGTACACTGCCAGCCGATCATCGACGAAACACGCCCCACCACCAACAAGAACGCCATCGTTGCTGAGGGCTACCGACTATTGAAAGTCGACACGCTCGACAACCGATCGATCTCCGACAAAATCGTCGAGCAATTGAAGCACCAGATTGCCGACGTCCGGACCGAAGCTGTTGTTTTCAGCGACTTCCGCCACGGCATGTTCAATCGCAGCACCATTCCGCACCTCACTTCGGCGATTCCGACCGGGGCGTTCCGCGTCGCCGATAGCCAAGTCGCCAGTCGTTGGGGAAATATTCTCGAATTCGAGAAATTCGATCTACTCACCCCAAACGAACGTGAAGCGCGATTTGCTCTGGGCGATCAGGACTCGGTGGTGCGGCCGCTTGCGCTGGAGTTGCTCAAGCGGGCAAAGTGCAAAACTCTCATTCTGAAGTGCGGTGACCGCGGCATCATTACCTACCGAGATACGTCTCCAGACTTCCGGGCCTTTTTCACGATTGAGACCTTCGCCGACAAAGTGGTGGATGCCGTCGGCGCGGGGGATGCTCTGCTTTCCTACGCGACGCTGGCACTTATTGCTACCAAAAACGACGTCATCGCTTCGATTCTTGGCAACATGGCGGCAGGCATAGAATGCGAACATGACGGAAATTGGCCGGTGACACCCGAACTCGTCTTAAAAAAGATCGATTCGATCGAAAAGAAAGTCAAGTACGAGTAACCATGCTATGCGTGTAATCGTCATCGGTCTTGGTGTGCAGGGCCGCAAGCGCCTTGCAGTAGCCGGACCCGAAGCGGTTGGTACGGTTGATCCCGTCAACCCGGACGCCCGATACAAACGCATCGAGGATGTCCATCTCGCCTCCTACGATGCCGCGCTTCTGTGCGTTCCCGACGAGCCCAAGACCGAACTTATTACCTACCTGCTGTCCAATCGAAAACACCTGCTGGTTGAAAAACCGCTCTTCGCCGACGATCCGGCCGCGCTGCTCGAGTTGAAGCGGCTCGCCCAGTCCAACGGCACTGTGTGCTACACCGCCTACAACCATCGCTTCGAGCCGCATTTTGTGCGAATGAAGGAAGTCATAGAATCGGGTGTGCTGGGAAAGATCTATAGCGTGCGGATGTTTTATGGCAACGGCACCGCCCGCCTGGTGCGCGATTCAGCCTGGCGCGACCAGGGCGCGGGCGTGCTGCCCGATCTGGGCTCGCATCTGCTCGACACTTCCCTGTTCTGGTTCGGAAAGCCTAAGGCGCCGTTCACGCTTGCGTCGGCCAACCGTTTCGAGAACCGCGCCCCCGACCACGTGGTATTCGGCGCCAACGGCGACCCGATGCTGCAAATGGAAGTCACCCTGCTTTCTTGGCGCAATCATTTCTACGCCGACGTGTTCGCGGAAAAAGGCAGTGCGCACATACAGTCGCTGTGCAAGTGGGGCCCGAGCACGTTCACCCTGCGCGAACGCAAGCTACCGAGCGGGCGACCCGACGAGGATTCAGTCACGCTAGTTCAGCCCGACCCGACCTGGGAGATCGAGTACCGCCATTTCAAGGGGCTGTGCGAAAAGGGTCATGGCAACATCGACAATGACATATGGATCAACGACACGCTTGCCGGCCTGCGCTCGGCCGTGGACGTGGATTTTAAAAATTCCTGAGCCATGCTAAGCCATTTGCATCCCGCAGCCAGCAAACCCTCCCGCGTTGTCGTCCTTGGCGCAGGCGGTTTCATAGCCGGTGCGATTCTGCGGCGGCTCTCGGGCGATAGCATTCCGGTATTGGGATTGGGCAGGCCAAAGCTGAATTTGCTGGATTCCGGCGCTGCGCAGTACCTCGAGGGGGTACTCAGCGCGGACGACACCCTTGTTTTTGTGTCGGCCAAAGCGCCGGTTAAAGACCTTGGCATGCTCCGCGAGAACATCGTCATGGCGGAAGCCGTATGCGCGGCGTTGCACAAACGCCCTGTCGCCCATGTCATTTACCTGGGGTCAGACGCCATCTACAAGGACTCGCCCGAGCCGCTGACCGAGACCTCTTGCGCCGAGCCGGCATCGTTGCACGGCGTCATGCACTTGGCGCGTGAAGTCGCGCTACGTCAGGCATACGCCGGACCGCTCGCACTGGTCAGGTCTACCCTAGTATATGGCTATGATGATCCGCACAACGGCTACGGCCCGAACCGCTTTCGCCGGCTTGCCGCGGCCGGAAAAGATATTGTTCTTTTCGGCGAGGGCGAGGAACGTCGTGACCATGTCGACGTTGGGGACGTTGCGCAGTTAGTCAGCCTCATTGCACAACATCGCAGTGTCGGTATCGCAAATGCTGCATCTGGGGATGTGGTGTCTTTCCGCGAACTTGCGGAGTTTGCCGCCTCGGCGTTCTCGCCGCGGGTCGCGGTTCGGTGCAGCCCGCGTAGCGGCACCATGCCACACAACGGTTATCGGCCTTTTGACAACCGTGCCGTACTGCGCGCCTTCCCCGGGTTTCGCTTCAATTCCTGGCGTGAGGGCTTGTCGGCGCTGCATGCACTTCAGGCACAGGCGTTACGCCTATGACGCAGCCGGTGATCGGTTTTGCCGGCATGACCCATCTGGGGCTGGTATCCGGTGTTTCAGCCGCCGAAAAGGGGTTCAAGGTGGTCTGCTTCGACCCGGATGCTGCGCGCATCACCCCGTTCGCCCAGGGCGAACTTCCGATATCGGAACCGCAGCTAGATGCACTGGTCGCGAATAACAAGCCACGCCTGCAGTTCACCTCGGATGCAGCTTCGCTAGCCGCCTGCGACCTCATTTTTATTGCGCCGGACGTACCGACGGATGACCTAGGCCGCAGCGACCTTGGCTCCATCAATGCGCTGCTCGATACGGTGTTCGAGGCTGCGCGCCGGGATGCGGTGATTGTCGTCCTTTCCCAGGTGCCGCCCGGCTTCACCCGCGACAAGCAGCGGCCCGAGCGCAGTCTTTACTATCAGGTGGAAACGCTCATCTTCGGTCGCGCCGTCGAGCGCGCTCTCCTGCCTGAGCGCTATATCGTCGGTTGCGCCGATCCTTCGCAGCCCCTGCCCGCCCCGTACACCGCGTTCCTGTCCGCCCATGGCTGCCCAATCCTGCCAATGCGCTACGAGAGCGCGGAGCTGGCAAAGATCTCGATCAATATGTGCCTGGTCGCCTCGGTCAGTACCACCAACACCCTGGCGGAACTGTGCGAGAAAATCGGCGCCGACTGGTCCGAGATCGTGCCGGCGCTAAAGCTGGACAGGCGCATCGGCCAATATGCCTATCTCGCGCCGGGGCTTGGCATCGCCGGGGGAAACCTCGAACGTGACCTTGCCACCGTCTGCAACATGGCGGACCAACACGGTACGGATTCGGGCGTTGTGCGCGCCTGGATCGCCAACAGCCGGCATCGCCGCGATTGGGTGCTTCGCGCCCTGCATCGCGAGATTCTCTCCAGGATCGACGATCCGCTGATTGCGATACTTGGCCTTGCCTATAAAAAAGACACTAACTCTGTCAAAAATTCCCCTTCACTTGCGCTACTCACTCATCTCAATTCTTTCCGCGTTCGGGTCTTTGATCCGGTTGTTCCAGCGTCTTCAGTACCCAATCCACGGTGTACTGGAGCAGACTCTGCATTAGATGCCTGTTCTGGTGCGGACGCACTTGCAATCATGACACCTTGGCCACAATTTTCCGAACTCGATCCGTTGGTCATCGCCAGTTACCTCAAAGGCAAACTTATCCTCGACCCTTACGCAATGCTGGATGCCTCCGCTTGCCGTAGCGCTGGAATCATCCACAGGACGCTCGGCAGATAGAAATCGAATTCCGCCACCTTGCAATAAACTTTGGGTGCGCTGCTTCTCGGCCAAACCACCAGTGTAAAAATTCAAAGTCAATTTGAAGTAAATATGCTCAAGAAAAACAACGCCACCAGTTGCGCAGTCATTACCGGGGCCAGCGGGACGCTAGGTAGCGAGATCGCGATCGCCTTAGCTCTCCGGGGAATAAGGGTAGTAGCTATCGGTCGCTCTCTGGATCGCCTCGAAACACTTAAACAACGAGCCTCCACTGAAGTGACGGCTCGCCTTAGCCTCGTGCCAGTTGACGTTACGAATTTTCCAGCTGTGAGAGATGTGTTTCGTCGTGTCGCAGAGGAAAATGGTCCCCCGCAAATATTGGTGAACGCGGCGGGTAGTTATGGCGCAATAGGGGAGGTAGCAGAAACTGACCCTATCGCTTGGCGGCGTGCAATTGACGTGAACCTCATGGGAACTTACAACTGCTGTCACTGCGTTTTGCCGTACATGATCTCTGCAAACGAGGGTTCGATCATTAGTCTTGCTGGCGGCGGAGCATCAGGCCCTCTCGAATACCTTTCTTCCTACGGAGTATCGAAAGCCGGAATCGCCCGATTAATGGACTCGATTGCTAGCGAGATTGCCGCAACCAGGGTGCGCGTAAATGCGATTTTACCTGGCGCCATCGACAGTCCGATGCAAGACCAACTACTTGCGGCTGGACAAAAAGCTGGGCATTGGCTTAAAAAGATAAAAGCACTGCGCGAGTTCGGCGAAGGCGCTACAGCATCAGAAAGAACAGTCGTACTTATTGAATTCTTACTATTTGGCTTGGGCAAAACATTGAGTGGCAAGCTATTGTCCGCTCGATATGATCACGTTGAAAAATGGACCCCTGAACAAATCGTTCAGATTTCGAAATCCACCCTCTATTCCTTACGACGTATTGATCCATCAACTATTATTGAAGTGATGAAAATGTTTTCCATCGACGATCTACAGAAATGAAAGCGTTCGAGTTCCCACCCTTACCGTATGCTGGCAAAAGCGATGTCAACAATAGCACGACAATACCGAGTGAAATCGGCGCATTGAGCTTACGTTCAGCAAAGAATACTTTGACGGAACGTGGGAGCAGGGCTATGGCGGTTTCCGACACGACGGTCGATGAATTCCTATCGCCAAGGATATCGTTCGTCACTTCGGCCTTAAAGCTGGCAATCATGTGATCGTGATCAACACGTCGCATAGCTTGAAGAGGATGGATTGCGTTTGCCCCTTAATGGAGATCGAGCGCATCTCTTCCGGCACGATATACATCATAAAGGTCGACGCTTATCGCAATGAAGTAGAGAAGCAGATCTTCGAAGCTTGGATGCTTACCGCCAAAACCTACGGAATTCCGCAGGACTGGATTGCAATTCTTAAGGAGGCGTGGTACACCGTGAACTACTTTTGGAAAGTTTTAGATCCTGGTCCAGGATAGATTCTATTCAACTAATGTTGACGTCAAAAATATAATCCAAGAGGTAGCGACTTGAACAACAATCACACCCAAGAAAAACAGTATCAGATCATGCTCGAGCGTCGGGATCTTCATGGCCTGGAGTCGCTCGGCCTGATGACAGGGCAAGCATGGTACGACGATCCAAAGCACCTATCTTTCACTCTGGCTCGATACAAATTTGTGGCCAAGCTCTTGGCAGGTAGCGGAAATGTGCTTGAAGTAGGCTGCGCCGACGCCTTTGCAACGCGGATAGTTATGCAGGAGGTCAAGAAGCTCACGGCAGTAGATTTTGATCCCTTTTTCGTTGCGGATACTAACGCTCGCATGAACGAAAAGTGGAAGTTTGAATGCCGCGTCCACGATATGCTCAAAGGTCCTGTTTCAGGCCAGTTCGATGGCGTGTATGCGCTCGATGTTCTGGAGCATATTCTTCCAGCGAATGAAGATCGTTTCCTGGAGAATATGATGGCAGCTCTGTCCGATCACGGTGCCATGATTATTGGTATGCCTTCTCTGGAATCGCAGGCCTATGCCTCTCCGATCAGCAAGGAAGGACATGTCAACTGCAAGACTATGCCCGATCTGCGGTCGACCATGAATCGCTACTTCCACAACGTGTTTATGTTCTCTATGAATGATGAGGTAGTTCACACGGGATACCACAAGATGGCGCATTATTTGTTTGCGTTGTGCTGTGACAAAAAGCGCTAACATTAGCCTCGAAATCACCCCAGTATCCGTCGTATATGAAGCCGCAATGTTGAAAGGGGCGGCTTGGCGAAATCGCGCGTCGGGGTCGCTTTTCTAGCGAATAGCAGTCGCGATTTGCCGCGGATGCGCGCCTAGATTAGCCGGTGTCTTCGTGGCGAGATCAAGCAATAGAACTTATTTTCCGCCGCTACCCATTGCTATGCGCTAGATGTCTGCGGACAATTTTTCTGGAAATGCATGCAATATAATTTGCATAAATCATGTCATGCCGTTCCAAACTCTCGTACTTTTCTTGAAATCCCAACAGGGTTGAATATGGCTGCCACACCGACTTTCGAAGCTCCAGATTCGTTAAGGGTAAGTAAGCTTTCACCTAAGCGCGAGGTCAGTCTTTACCGCAATATGCTTCGGGTGCGAATCGTCGAGGAAATCCTTTCCGTGTTGTACAAGGAAAAAGAAATGCGCACTCCTACGCACTTTGGCATCGGGCAGGAGGGTGTTGCGGTAGGAGTATGCGACGCGTTGCGTTTGGATGACGTGGTCTATACCCACCATCGTTGCCACACGCATTACTTGGCCAAAGGTGGAAGCCTGCTGGGATTAGTGGCGGAGTTGTATGGTCGTGAGGCTGGTTGCTCGCGCGGACGCGGCGGTTCGGTGCATCTTACCGACCGCAGTGTCGGTATGGTAGGCAGCAGCCCGATTCTTGGAGAAGGTGTTGCACTCGCCGTAGGTAGCGCGCTCGCGTTTCAGATGGATGGCGTCCGCCGAGTGGCAACGACGTTCTTTGGGGAAGGCACCCTTGACGAGGGTATCGCATATGAGTGCTTTAACTATGCTGCCATCAGGAAACTCCCAGTGTTGTTTGTTTGTGAGAACAACTTCTATGCTACCGAGAGTCCTCTCGATAAAAGGCAGCCTGCGGACACTGATCTTTGTGAGCGTGCACGAGCCTTTAAGATTGAAGCCCATAAAATCGACGGAAATGATGTAGCGGAGGTGTATCGGGTAACGAAGCAGATGATCGAATGGATTCGAAATGGTAACGGCCCGGTATTTCTTGAATGCGAGACCTACCGTTGGTTAGAGCATGTCGGACCCATGTTCGATCATGAGCTTGGACGTACCTATCGCAGCAAGGGGGAGGTCGAAACCTGGATGAGGCGCTGCCCAGTTGCGACCAGCGCCCGACGTCTCCTCGCCCATGGCATTGCTACGCAGATACAACTCGACGAATGGGCGGATGAGGTAAGGGCTGAGATGGTCAAGGTTACTGCCGAGGCCAAGGCGTCTCCTTGGCCAGATCCCTCCGCGTTGTTCGAGAATGTCTATTAATTGAACTACACTCGGACAATAGAAACAACATGCGCAAGTTAACTTATTCGCAGGCGCTCTCCGAGGGACTCGTCCAGGCAATGGAACGGGATCAGAATATATTTATCACTGGTATAGCCGTTGATTATCCGTCCGGTATTTTTGGCTCTACGACTGAGGCGACTAGACGCTTCGGACCCAACCGTGTCTTTGATGCGCCTGCGATGGAGAACGCCTTGACGGGTATAGCCATTGGAGCGGCTGCAGTCGGGAAACGACCGATCATCGTCCATCCACGCAACGATTTCATGTTCCTAGCGTTTGATATGATGATCAATCTCGCCGCGAAATGGAAATATATGTACGGTGGTAATGCTGGCGCTGTCCCTATCGTCGTGCGCGCGGTAATCGGCAAGGGCTGGGGCCAAGGGGCCAGCCACTCTCAAAGTTTGCAGTCGGTGCTCGCGCATTTTCCGGGGCTAAATGTTGTAATGCCGGCCTTCCCGAAGGACGCAAAGGGCCTGTTGATGAGTGCGCTTACCCACTCAAGCCCTGTGATTATCCTTGAGCACCGCACGCTCTACGATACCGAGGGTGAGGTTCCAGAGGAACCGTTCTACACGCCCATCGGAAAAGCTGCTGTGATCCGCGAGGGCCAAGACATTACCATCGTCGCTACGTCGTTCATGGCTTACGAAGCGCTGTACGCGGCGGAACAACTAGAAAAGGAAGGGGTGAGCGCAGAAGTAATCGATGTCCGCAGCATCCGTCCACTCGATGAGGAAACCATTCTTCGGTCGGTCAAGAAGACCGGCCGCCTTATTGCCGCCGACACCAGTTGGGAACTATGTGGCTTCAGCAGCGAAGTCGCTGCACTGGTGGCTGAAAAGGGTTTCCATTACCTCAAGGGGCCTGTCCGCAGAATCACCCCCGCGAATTGCCCAGCACCAGTCTCGCAACCACTTGAAAAAGCGTTCTACCCGACCGCCACTACCATCGCCCGAGCTTCACTTGCTATGCTGGGCAGGCACTCGAATGCATTCGGGGATATCGACCGTGAGGACAACTTTAAGGGCCCCTATTAGAGGACTTTGATAGTTGAGTCGAGTCCGCCCCGGCGTAATCGCAAGTTGCTGCGAGAATATGATCGTCATTTGTACAAAGATCGCAATTTCATTGAGCGTTTCTTAAATCGGATCAAACAATTCAGGCCTATCGCCACTCGCTATGAAAAACTGGCTTGCAACTTCATATCATTACTCAATCTCGTCCGCGCCTATGCATGGCTCGCATGATTGTTAATCACGCCCTAGGGCTTAGACCGGACAACAGAGATTTCTGTGCAAGGCTAGGTATAACTAGCCTCATATCAAAGGCAGCTTGACTTGCGAAACCGTCTTCAAAAACTCCGAACCGGCATCGCCTTTAGCCACGACATCGTCGCTGCGGCGAGCGCCTGGGTGCTGGCCTACCTGCTGCGATTTAACCTTGATATCCCAGAACCTCACTGGGACGGACTGCTACAGCACCTGCTCTGGGTAGTATTGCTGGAGGCGGTTATTTTCTGGCATTTCGGTCTATATCGCGGTATCTGGCGCTACGCCAGCCTGCTCGATTTGCAGCGCATCGTGATGGCAGTCGTACTTTCGGTGCTGGCCCTCGCCCTCGCCCTCGTGCTGACGCAACCGCAACCCGCAGTACCACGATCGGTTCTCTTGCTTTACCCCATTCTACTGATAATGTTAATGGGCGGTAGTCGCTTTGCCTACCGCGCATGGCGTGAACGCCGTGTCCGGGTTACTGCGGAAAATATAGCAAAACCGGTCCTGATATTAGGCGCCGGGGATGCAACATCCAATCTAGTCAAAAGCATGAGTAACAGCCGTGACTGGCGTGTGGTCGGGCTGCTGGATGACGACACCACGAAGAAAAACCTGCAAATCCAAGGCGTGACCGTGCTCGGCTCCCTTGAGGAATTACCCAAATTCGCCGACCAGCTAGAAGTCGGCCAGGCAATCATCGCCATGCCCGGATCGACACACGCGGCGCGGCGCCGCGCGCTTGATATCTGTACCGGCGCGGGCATTGCCGCGATGACCGTCCCCTCCTACGATGACATTGTGAGCGGGAAAATCACCGTATCGCAAATCCGCAAGGTAGAACTAGATGACCTGCTCGGGCGCGACCCGGTCGTGCTGGATGGTGCAGGTCTGCTCGAGTGGATCGGCGGTCGGACCGTCATGGTAACCGGTGCCGGTGGATCAATCGGCGCCGAACTGTGCCGGCAAATTGAACGCTTCGCCCCTGCCCGTCTGGTGTTTCTCGATTCAAACGAACTGGCGCTTTACAACCTCGAACAGGAGTTCAAACACAGACACCCCGGAAGACATATCGTATGCGCCATAGGCGACGTCAAGGATGGCATGCGCCTCACCACGCTGATGAGCCAATATCGTCCGGCCGTGGTGTTCCACGCGGCAGCCTACAAGCACGTGCCGCTGATGGAGGAACTCAATGCGTGGGAGGCGGTACGCAACAATATTGCAGGTACACTTTCGGTGGCCAAAGCAGCCATCGAGGGCGGCGTGGAGAAATTTGTACTGATTTCCACTGACAAAGCCGTCAATCCGACCAATGTGATGGGTGCGTCCAAACGTGTAGCGGAACTGGTCTGTCACAGCCTCACGGCCGAAGCAACACGTTTTGTCGTTGTCCGTTTTGGCAATGTACTCGGGTCAACCGGCAGCGTGATCCCAAAATTCCGTGAGCAAATAGCGCGGGGGGGGCCCATTACCGTAACCCACCCTGAAATCACCCGCTATTTCATGTCCATTCCAGAAGCGGCACAACTCGTACTGCAAGCGGGATTGATGGGGAAAGGCGGGGAAATATTCGTGCTCGACATGGGAGACCCGGTGAAGATCGTTGACCTCGCGCGCGACCTGATCCGGCTTTCGGGCTTCGGTGAGCAGGATATCCGTATCGAGTTCACCGGCTTGCGCGCCGGTGAGAAGTTGTATGAAGAGCTGCTCGCCGATAGCGAGCAAACCTTGCCCACTCCCCATCCAAAATTACGCGTTGCCAAGACCAATACCCACCCCGGCGCGCCGTGGCGGAATGATCTGGTGCGCTGGCTGGAGCCATCCGCGCCTCAGTCCGATAACGCGGTACGCGCCAAACTGAAGTCCCTGGTGCCCGAGTACATTCCACACGTATCCGACGGGGAAGCAAAAGAGGGCTAGCCGCAGGATAGTCAACATGGTGGCGCCTGGACAGACACTCTGCAATGCGAAAACCCAGAATTTTTCTGGCCAAATCCACCAGCTTGAACGCGCGCCATATTGAGCAATGCCATAAGTAACTCGAATATCATGAAAGCAAGCCGGAATATGGTTGAGAGCATCGCTCGGCAATGAAGACGCGCAACGAAATGGTGAATTGGGGCATAGGAATTGTGCTGCTATTCCCTTTGTTTTTCCAACTCTCGAGCGGCATTTACAAAGGCTTGCTCGTTGATTCCGGCGGAAACATCGCCACCCTGCCAATCCCCATTGCCGTCTTCGCCTGCTTCGGAGGAATAGCGCTGCTATCCGCTAATTTTCGCCAGACCTATGCCGCCATGGCGTTTATTGCAAGCATGCTTTTCGTCATGCTCCTTTCGGTTGCGTTTGCCGGATCCGAATACCAGCTCGAGTTGCGCAAATTGATTGTGCTGGCGCAGTTCCTTATACCCACATTTGCCCTGGTTTTAGGACAAATGGTCAACGATAACGACAAAACCATCCCGAAGGCTTTCCTGACGGTGCTGCTGTTGGTCGTGCCCGCCCAACTGGTGGCCGGCTGGCTACAGGGAACGCTCACGCTGACACATAACCTGTACGTTTTCAGTATCTACCAGCATTTCCAGTTTGTTCCACTCATTTTTGTATGCGCTTTTATCTATGCGATGGTTGCCTTGTGGGAAACCCACAAGGTGTTACTGCTCATACTTTTACCGTTTATGTTTATATACGCGACCGCAAGCGTGTCGTTCCTAACAATCGCCGCATTCCTCATTTTTGTGGCCGCATTTACCTACCGCAAACTAGTGGTCGATAAAAATATTCCCCGGGGTTTTATTCCCGTCATTATCGTGGTGCTCGTTGCGCTCACCGCTGCCGGCACCGGTACATATTTATCCATTGCGCAAACAAAAACCAGCATCACCGGTGACGACGGCCAGTATATTGGTAAATTTAAAACCCTTTCCGAAGGAAAACTGCCGCTCAATCTTTCAGATAGATTTTCCGACTGGCGGCTGTTTGGAAAGGGAATCGTTGAAAGCCCACGAACGTTTGTTTTTGGCCACGTGACGCCGATGGCCCGCGCAGTGAGGACCAGCGCCCACAACTGGTACATAGACATCACGTATTCTTTCGGACTGCTGTCATTGCTACCCGTGTGCTTGCTGATCGTGTTCACCATGCATTTGTTCTGGCGAACCAGAATCAATCTGACGCCTGAAATCCAATGCTTGGCCCTCGTGGTGCTTTACCTCGTGGTAATCGACAGCAACTTCAAGGTGACCTTGCGTCAGCCTTATTCTGGAATTTTCACCTTCTTCCTCTGGGGTCTGCTGCTATCTCGTTTGCGCGGCGCGGCGACACGCCGGCTGGGCGCCTAGAGCATCTGCCTTTCCATGCGCGTACTTTCAAAAGGCCTGAAAAACGGTGTTCTGATGAGCACCGCGGGTGTCTTCGGCTCCGCTTTTTTGTGGCTGCTCAGCTTCAAGGCAATTGCCTTCTGGATGGGGCCGGAGGGTGTTGGTTTGTTTTCGCAGCTCAGACAGATGGCACAGGCAGCCACCATAGCTGCCACATTTGGCGGAACCAATTCGGTGGTTCATGGCCTTGCCGAGCGCAAAGAGGATGTTGCACGCATGCAGTTCCGCGCAACGGCGGCGCGTCTTTTCGGCATGTCCGGCGTTGCAGTGACTCTGGTGATAGCAGTTGCTGCGGCACCGCTGACACAATTTTTCCTGTCATCCGATGCCCCCAATCTCGTAGCGACCGTACGCTGGATCGCACTGGCCGTGCTGCTCAATGTCGGCGGTACCTATGCCATTGCCGTACTTAACGGCTATCGCAGGTATTCCTATCTGGCTCTGGCACGTATTGCCGGACCCGCGGCTCTGGTGATGTTGTTGGTCGGCGCCTGGTGGTGGCGACTGTCACCCGATCCGCAGCTTCTTGCCGGATCCTTTGTGCTGTGTTTTGGCATAACGTACATTGCCGGCGTGTTTGGGGTGTTGCGTTTGCCCAAACTCGCTTCTGCTTCGCCAACGCAGACTCTGTCGACGGCGCAACGTCGCGCTTTCATCCGGCTTGCCCTGTCCACCCTTGTAGCGGCCCTATCCGCGACAATTGCCATGCTGCTGATCCGCACTTGGGTGATCGAAGCCAAGGGTCTGGCTTTCGCGGGCCTGTTCGATGCCGGTTGGACGTTGACGTTTAATTACACCACGCTATTCCTGACAGCTTGTAACGCCATCTATCTTCCGCTGCTCACTGCCGCGACCAGCCCCGAAAATCAGAAGACATGCATCCTCAAGACAGTCTATCTGGTGTTCGGTACCGGCATTGTAATTTGCTATGCGATGGTGTTATTAAAGGTACCTTTGATCAATCTGCTTTATAGCCCTCTGTTTCAGGAGTCCGGCCAAGTGTTGATGGTGCTTGTCATTGCGGTGCTATTCCGGGGAGCTTCATGGGTATACGGCACAATGATTTTAGTCACCCGCAGTTCGCGAGTGCTGCTGATTTCCGATCTGGCACTGAATCTGTCGTTGCTTGCGACAACACGTTTTGCGCTAGACCGCTTTGCGTCTCTTGAGGCGCTGAGCTGGGCTTTTGTGTTGCCAAATTTCTTGTATCTCGTATTTGTAGTGGAGTTTGTGTGCCATAAGAACCAACTCATGCTGCGACGCCAGATCTGGCCACTCCTGTTGGTCGGCACCTTGCCCCTGTTTTTTCTGGCACTGGCACCTGCCGAATCACAGTGGGCGTACTCGGCGCTTGCTAAATGGCTATACATGGCCATTGGTCTCGCCGTCAGTGCTGCGGCGCTTCTCGCCTACAAGAAAGTGGCCCCATGAAAAAATTGCGGTCTGATATCGAACGGTATATGCGCATGCGGGGGCACGATGGGCCGGTCTCCACATTAACGCTTCTCCTAACCTGTTTCAATCCACGCATGGTGCCCGTAGTGTTTTTACGGCTTGCCGAACTTTTCCACGGGCTTCACCTCGGCCTGCTGGCGAAACTATTTTCCATGCTCAATGTTGTCGTCTTCGGCATTGAGGTATCGCCTCGAGTTCAAATAGGTGGTGGACTATTTCTGCCACATACGGTCGGTACAGTACTCGGTGCAGAACGGATCGGCGAGAACTGTACCATCCTGCAAGGCGTAACCCTGGGAACGAGCGAACCAGACATGGGATTTACCGTGTCCAAACGTCCGGTTATTGGCGATCATGTATTTATCGGAGCTGGCGCGAAAGTGATCGGACGCGTCACCATCGGCGATCACGCCAAGATCGGCGCCAATGCAGTAGTTTTGCGCGATGTCCCGGAACACGCAGTGGCGGTGGGTGTGCCCGCAACGATCACGGGTCACAAAGCGCGCTGAATAAGAGAAGCGGGATAGTAACTTACTCTCACGGTCTCGCAACTTTTAGGCGATCCGGAACGCAAAAAGAATGGCCTTCAACTCCCTTCGAGAGTGACTGAACACATGGCTCAGTAAAGCCCTTTGTGCTATTAGTTAATAATCTTTGCTACAGAGCACCTGATAAAAAAAGCTTTCGGTAAGCGCTCGAGAGGAAAAAACGCGCGATACTTCTCAAGTGCCAGAGTGCGTGCTTGGGGTACCGGTGGCTATCTCGCCTCGCGTCATGAACTACGCGCACGGCCGGGTCAACCAGTACCCGCAAACCTGCAAGCCGCAATCGTGCGCATATATCAACGTCTTCGTAGTAGAGATAATAGCGTTCGTCAAAACCCTGCAGTGACTCGAACGTCGTTCGTCTCAACAACATGAACAGTCCGGAAGTAAAGTCTGGCTGCAGGAGGTCTTGTCCCAGACTGTAGTCAAGTGGCAGCGGCCGCCGTGCCAGTTTGTACAGCAGCTTGACTACCAACCGCAAGGGTGTGGGAAAGCGGCGTGCACTATCCTGAACTCTGCCGTCCGAATCGATCGCCAACGGCGCGGCCACTCCCGCAAATTCGGTAGCAAGCAAATCCACCAAACGGGGAAAAGGATTGTGAGCCATGCGCACATCGGGATTGAGCACGCAAAAATACTCGCCCCCTGAAGCACGAAAAGCGGCGTTGTGGTTGGCACCAAAACCCTTGGGCACCCGATTACTTATTAGGGTGACGGGTAGGTTCGCGGGTATGACAGGAGTATCCTCGGGAACATTCAAGGTTAGTACTATCGTCAGTCCAGTAGCCTGGAATCGTGCCAAATCAGCCAGCAACTCGCTCACCATTGAGCCATGTCGATGGCTGACGATAGATACTGTGATACGGGAGAGAGAGGTACCCATGCGTGAGGGCGCCATTTTAGCGCCTTACAGGGCGGGCCGCCAAGTCCGGCTAAAGCCTGTTAAGCGCTTATCTTTTAGCGAGTTCGCGTCCTGCGGCCAAAACCTCTCGTACAGTCACATCGCTCACGCTCTGACTGGGCGGTTGTAGCAACCGATAAGGCACGCCCCATGGGTGCCACAATTCCGGACGCTCACTACCGAACAAGCTCACCACGGGCTTGCCCAGTGCCGCCGCAAGATGGACGGGACCGCCATCGCTACAAATGACGTAGTCGCAAACGGCGAGACTCGCAATCAACTGCGCCAGCCCTACTGTCGGCAGCACCAGCAAACGATCACTTGCGCATCGTGTGGCGATTTCACGCGTACTATCGTCATCGCCGGGAAAACGCGGATTGTCGCGCCTACCCGGTGCCCAGGTCAGTACCACCGTGGCGTGATGCTGAGTGATCAACGCCGTAATCAATTCGATAAAACATGCGTCCGGCCAGCGTCGGTCGGCCTCGCGTGCGCTGACGTGCACTCCAACCACTGGCCCGTCGGTGGCTGGTAGTTGCCTCCTGTAAGCTTCGACCAGTTTGGGGTCGGGAAAAAGCTTCAGTGCGGGCGGCGGCCCGTCTATACCCAACACCTGCAACAGACGAAAATTGTTCTCGACCTGATGCAGCATACCCCCGGTTTGGGCCGCTACGGTTTTGTCCGCCAACCCCGAACCATTATCAAAGCCAATGATGTGGCGCGGCTTCACCCAGCGCGCCAGGCGCTCGGCGCTGGCCTGATAGCCGGGCGAAGCGAGGATCACCGTGTCGATGGTGCGCCGACGCAGTCCGAGCAGCATGCGCAGACGCTGCGCGTAGAGGCCCAGCACAGATTCTCCGGGTGCGCGGTGCTTGGCTTTCTGGTAGCTGAACACGGCGTCAAGGTCTGGATTACCCGCCAGAACCGGCTCGGCATAGCGATTAACCAGCGCGCCTATCCATGCGTCTGGATAACGCGAACGCAAGGCGGAGATCAACGGGGTCGTGCAGACCAAGTCACCTATATTGTCACGGCGTATCACCAGAAAGCTGGACGGCGTGGCGGCGTCGGTCACGATGACGAATCCAACGAAGCGAGCAAAGCCGCCAACTTTTCTGCCCTTGCCCGCCAAGTATGGGCGCGCGCCTTTTCGCGCAGTTTCCCTCCGATTCGGCGTGCACGCTCCGGGTCGGCGGTCAGTGCGCCTATACCCGCCGCAAGCGCTGCGGGATCACCCGCCCGCACCCAGACCGCCTCGTCCTCTGACAACACGTCACGCAGCGCCGGCAAGTCGCTCGCCACCACCGCACACCCCGCAGCCATGTACTCGAACAGTTTGATCGGCGAGGTAAACCGACTGTCCGGTGTATCGCGGTTTGGCAGTACCGCGATGCAGGCCGACTGCAGCGCGACCGCCACCTCCGCGTGGGACAACTGGCCGCGAAACTCCAGCTGTGCCCCGTCTGATGGCGCCTGCACGCGCAGGCGCTCAACTTGGGGTGCACTTCCGCCGATAACCGTGATGCGACATCCGGGCAGCGTCGCGGCAGCGGCGACAAGGTCTTCCACACCCTTCCAGCCGAACAGGCTGCCGGCGTAAACAATATTCATACAGGCATGAGGCCAGTCCTTTTTTGAGAGCTGCTCCGGCCAGTCGACGCCGTTCACCAGCACTTCAATCCTGCGCCCGCCATGCAGCTCTCCCAGCCTCTCGGCAGTTGCGGCAGAGTTGGCCAATACCAGTGCGGCCTTGTGCATGACCAATGCCTCCATTTCCAGATTGGCACTGCGCCGGGCCGTCGTCCCCGTATCGCTAAACACCTCATGTGCCTCATAGACAAGCTTTCGCCCTGGATAGCGTTTTAGCAGCATCGCGGCCAGCTTGAGATGCCTTACGAAAAGGATAGCGCCCGGGGAAGCCTCGATACGCCCGGCAAGCCGCATCAGGAACAAGCGATTGGAATGTACCCTTTCGAGAGGCCACGGCAGGGAGCGTGACAACGGGGTGAGGGTAAGACCTTCCGGAGCAGCCAGTCCGTAGAACGCAAGTGGATGCAAAGACGGTACGGGAACATAAGTCAGTTCCACCGGTACGTCCAATTGCGCCAGGTCGGCGACGGTATGGGCGACCTGCACACCTCGCGCCCGATCCAGCGGAAGCGGCTCAGGGAAGGCGTAGAGCAGGGTCACGCCGACTTCTTACCCTCGATGATGATGCAGTCGCCGAATAGCATCGCCTCGGATGTCACCCCGTGATCGGGAAAACGGCGTTTTTTGATGTTGTTGCGAATAATCGTGGCAATCCAATTTTCCATCACCCGCTTGATCCATTGCGGTTTGTAAAAATAGGCGTTGGTGTTGACGCGTTCGATGCTTACCCCGCCCAGCATCATGAAGTAGTACAGCTGCCAAAAGTAAATCGGGCTGATATGGGCATCGTCCACCGGTTGGTCCAGCACCTTGTCCGGTTGCTGCATCAGCGGTTTGAAGCGCGGAAAGTAGCCTGACACCAGGTACTTGATGCGGGCATCGACGGAAAAGGTGTTAGGTGTACTGATATACAGCCTGCCGCCGGGCTTGAGCACCCGGCACAATTCGCTGGTGAATGTCCACGGATTATGAAAATGCTCGATCCCCTCGATACTGAACACATGATCAAAGTAGCCGTCGGGGTAAGGCAGCGCGTCCTTCACGTCATGCTGCTGAAAGTGGACACGCTGGTCCTTGAGGATGAACGCATCTGCATTGATATCAAGGCAATGGATATCATCGTAGCCAAGCTTGAGCAGCTCCTGCGCAAATGCACCATGCCCTGCCGGCACGTCGAGAATGCGCCCGCGCGGCGCCCCCTCAAACAGCTTTAACACCGCCGGATAATGGTCATCGGTGGCAAGGGCGCGGATTTTCTGGTCGTTGGCGCTAATCATGGATGGGCAAGCCAGTACGGTCCGACGGCGAGGCAATCAACGCGTTTTTCAGTAAAGGCGCGAATTGCCTCAGCTGGCGCACAGACAATCGGCTCTTCGTGGACGTTAAAACTGGTGTTCAGCACAAGGGGTATTCCCGACAGCGCATGATAAGCCGATATGAGCTGGTGGTAGATCGGATTCACTTCGGCGCGCACCAGTTGCGGTCGGGCGGTGCCGTCGACATGGACCACGGCCGGTATGCGTGACAGCCACTCTTCACGGACGTCAAAAGTCACCGTCATGAATTCAGCCGTATGCCGGGCCTTGTCGACATTCTTGAAAATAGCGTCGGCGTGTTCGGCCAGCACACTGGGGGCGAAGGGCATGAACTCGGAGCGATCCAGCCTCTCGTTGAGCCAGTTGTTAATGGCCGATTCGGTCGGTCGGGCCAACATCGAACGGTTTCCCAGGGCGCGCGGACCGAACTCCATCCGACCCTGGAACCAGCCGACGATGCGACCCGCGTGTATGGCCTTTGCCGCGACTGCGACCAGCGCAGCCTCATCCAGCTTCTCGGCGAAGAGATTCACATCACCCAGGGCAGCGAGTATTTCCGCATCGCCATAAGCTGGCCCCCAATACACATCGTGCAGCGGTAGCGAATTGCGCATGCTGTCGGGCCGCAGGCGCGCCATTTCGAGCAATGCCGCGCCGACACTGTTACCGGTGTCGCTCATCGCCGGGAAAACGAAAATACTGTCCACCTCCGGCAGCGCCGCAATACGCTGGTTAAGCTTGACGTTGGCGAATACACCGCCATTCAGCGCCAAACGGCGCATGCCGGTGCGGGCCAGGTATTTTTGCACCAGATCGACGGCGACCTCCTCCAGCACCTGCTGTGCGGCTGCGGACACGTTTTCACGGCTGTGGCCGACTATGGCCTGTTTCAGGAAGGCATGCCGCCGGCCTTCGGCCTGGGGCTGGCCGGCAAACTCCGAGTCAAAGCGCGTTCCATCATCGCTCAGGCGAAAAGCCCGCAGGAAGGGCTCACGCAGCGGCTCGGGATCACCCATCGCCGCCAGGCCAACCACCTTGCCCTCGTGGCGCATGACGCGAAACCCGAGCAGTTCGGTGATATGCCCATAGAAAACGCCGGCTGATGCACCGAACGCGTCGGTGACGTGCTGGCGCTCATAGCGTCCGTCACGCCATATGCCTGAAGTATGGCTGATATTCCAATCGCCATTGCCATCCATTGTAATAACGGCGCAATCGGAAAAGCCGGAGTAATAGGCCGCGGCCAGGGCATGGGAATCATGATGGTCGAAGAAGGTCGTTGAAGCGCGAGTAAATCCTTCGCCGCGTAAAAATTTCGTTTTCAGGAAATGATCGCTGAAGGACTTTCCGCGCGCTTGCAGCCGTTCCAGAAAATTCGACAGCAGCATTTGTGGCCGTTCACCGCCGGCGCGTGCCCGGCGCATCCGGTGCAGGCGCCGCTCTAACTCCTTGAACCAGTTTTCGCGGAGAAAATACTCTTCCGGAAAAAATGTGTAGAGCAGCGCCAGATTCTCAATTTCTTCGCGGCTGCGACCGGAAAGCCGCATCACCTCGTTGATGGCGAGATCGGACAGTTTGCCGCCGTCGTTCTTGACGCGCGACAGGCGCTCGTCGGAGACCGCCGCGACAAGCTGGTCATCCTCGAACAGTACCGCCGAGGATTCGTGCCCAGTCTGCAGGCCAAGTATCAGGGACAAAGGGGAACCTTATCGGGAAAGGGGTGGCAAGCGCAGCAATTCGAGCAATCCAGCTGCGATCCTGTCCAAGGAAAAATCGCCGGCCATGATGCGGGAACGGCCCTGCCACGTCAAGCGTAGTACCGGGTCACGCAAGGCGGCAATTACCGCGGAGCGCAGCGCTTCCACATCACCGGCCGGGACCACGGCGCCCGCATCGAAGCGGCTCACCCAGTCGGCAATGCCGGCGCCGTCGCTGGTCACCGTAGGCGTGCCCACGGTGGCGGCCTCGACGGTCACCATATTGAGACCTTCGCACAGCGTCGGATTGACATGCAGGTCGGCGGTCGCCAAATGTTCAAATACCGCTTCGCCCTGGAGCGCACCGGAAAAGCACACCGTATGCTCTAGTCCCGCCTTACGCAATTCCGGCCAAACCCCCTCGGCAAGCCAGGGATCGTCGGGACCGCACAACAACCAGCGGCAGCCGGGTACTGCGGCGACAATGCCCGCCCAAGCCGCCGCAAGGTCTTGCAGGCCCTTTCCCTTGTGATTGCCGCTCAATGTCACGACCAAGGGCGCATCCGCGGCAATGCCATGGCGTTGCCTCACTGTCGCACTCACTTCAGCCCGTCTTGCAAAAATCGCATCCAGCACTGGCATCGGCGCGACCAACTGGATCGGCAGCAAGGTGATGCGCGCCGGATCGGCGCCTTCACGAATGAGGATCCGCTCGAGCGAATCGCACAGCGCACGCATCACGTCTATTCCCGGAAACGAGTTGCGCAGCAACCAGCTCACCATAGGGGTACGTCTTTTTCCCACCCCCCACTGCGGACAATCGAGAATGTCGCCGCCGATGTAACTCACCAGCAGGCGGGTATGCACCAGTCCGAGCCGCTTGAGGAAAGCCGCCGGGATGGCGTAGGTGAATCCGTCACTGCACACCACTGCATCCGGCTTGAAGTGTTTTATCGCTTCGCGGATCACCCACATGCGATGCACCAGGTTGCGGCCCTCGAAGGCGCGGCGAAAAATGCGGTCGGGCAGCCAGGTGAGCAGGCGTTTCCAACCGCGCCGGGGGTCATACCACAAGGTGGCAATGCCGTCCCCTGCTTCGCGATGATGATCGGCGAACTGGCGCACGGCCTGCGTCGGACCACGGCGCTCCTCCAGCGCGCAAATTTCATGTCCCATGCTGTGCAATTTGACCAGCATAGCGTACTCACCGGTCCAGGATTTCGGATGCAAATAAAGAATACGCATGGCTCAGCCCGAGGTTACCGGGGTTGCCAACGCCGCAGCCACCCGCTGGCTAAACGCGTCGCGTGAGAAGCGCGCCAGATGGGCGACTGCTTTGCGCGGGTCCGGACGCGCGGCACCTACAACAAGGCGCGCCAAACGATCTTCAAACGCCTGTCCGCCATCGCGGCGCGGATCTTCGAACAACCAGCCGCTCGCGCCGTCCACCACGGTTTCGGTGAAAGGCGGTGCATTCACCGCCAGCACCGGCGTGCCGCAACTTTGCGCCTCGATGAGATTAAGGCCCAAGGCTTCCTTTTCCGGTAATCCGGACAAGACGTAGTCGAGTTGCCCGTAGACCGCCGCAACATCGGCTTGCTGGCCCCAGAAACGCACCTGACGCTTTGCCGGCGCGAGCGCCCGCTTCAGATCGCGCACCGAGGCGTAGCCGCCGCTACCAAAAATCTCCAAATTCACTTGCGGGAACTTTGCCAGCACCGGTGCCAGCAGTGAGAACAGGTGCGGGAACTGCTTGATCGGTGTCAGACGCGACACAATGCCCAGCGTCAGTCCGGGCCGTCGCGTGAACAGCAGCCGCGGTAGCAATGCACCCGCCAGCGGTGCAATCGTCCCCAACAGGCGGTCGCGAAATTTGCGTTGGTCCCAATCGTAGACACTGCCTAATCGAAGTGCACCTGCCATAGCCCCGGGCCGCAATGAGAGATCAGCGACACCATACATCGGCTCAGGATGTAGATTGGACAAGCCACGTGCCCGCGCACTATCAAGGACATGGCGTGAGACGGCAAATAAGCGTTGGTAGCAGGCAAACCCGGCCGGGTTACGTTCATACAGCGGCATGTGCGCAAACCCAGTCAGCCGGTGCCGTTGCGCCAGCACTGCGGCAAATCCGGGACTGGCCGCCGTGTGGGTGACAACCAGGCTGCGTTCAGGCGGCAGCGCGTCCAGTATTTCCGCTTCACTCGAGACCTCGTGCAACCGCACGCCTGCCATGTTGAGCTCGCGCCAGAATCCGGCGCCGCGCGCGACATACAACTCCACTTCCCAGCCAAGGGCTATCAGTGCTTCACTGAAAAAGCGCGTGTATACCTCGCCACCGCCGAAGTTCTCCTGCAAATTAATCTGATAACAGACCGGCATGGTCCGATAGCACTTAAAGTGGAACGCGAAAGCGCTCTACCCAGAGCGCGAGGACCAGCATCGGCCACAGGCGCGCACTGTGCGAACCGCGCCCGGAAAGATGCTCGTTGACGGTGCGTTCGACCACCTCCTGGCGAAACCAGGGTGCGAGGGTGCGCTTGTCCACCAGCGTGTCGCGTAGCATGCCGGCAAGGTCGTCCTTGAGCCAGCGCGACAGCGGCACGGAAAAGCCTTTTTTCGGCCGGTCCATGAAACCCGGCGGCAGCCAGTCCTTGAATGCTTCCTTGAGGATGTGCTTGTGACGGCCGGCGGCCGACAACTTGTAATGACCGGGCAATCCCGCGGCAAATTCGATCAGCTTGTAATCGAGGAAAGGCGCCCTGCATTCGAGGGAGTTGGCCATGCTGGCGATGTCCACCTTGAACAGGATGTCCTCAGGCAGGTAGGTGGTCATGTCAAGGTACAGGTAGCGATTGAGCACATCATCACCTGGACGATCAAAGTGCTCTGCAAGGTAGTCGGTGGTCCGTGACACACCGATCGCGGCGCGCAGTTGCGGCGTAAGCATGGTTTCCTTTTCTCCATCGGAGAAAAACGCCAACAGATGCTTGTAGCGCGCCATACCTTGCATGGAGAGGATTTCGTCAGCGCGCGATGCGGGAAAACGCTTGCGGCGTCGCCCCGGATGCGTGGCGTTTTCCACTGCCACGGTCAACTGTCGCAGCCCGCGCCAGGCCGGGGTCAGGCCGCGTCGTGCCAGCCATTCGGCACGGCGAATCTGGTAAAAACGCCGGTAGCCGCCGAATACCTCATCACCACCGTCGCCGGTGAGCGCCACGGTGACCTGCGAGCGCGCAAACTGTGAGACACAAAAAGTCGGCATTACCGAGTTGTCGGCGAGCGGCTCACCGAGGTGATCGATCATCCGCGGCATCAGATCCACGGCATCGGCCTTGACCATCATTTCGTGGTGGTCGGTGCCAAGAAAAGCCGCCACCTCCTTCGCTTGGGGTAACTCGTTGAAGCGTTCGTCCTCAAAGCCAATGGAAAATGTCTTGAGTGGTGCGGCGCCCAGATGCGCCATGGCGGCGACGGTTACGGCAGAATCGATTCCACCGGATAAAAACGCACCCAGCGGAACATCGCTGACGAGGCGCAGTTTCGTTGCTTCCAGCACCTGTTCTCGCAGCGCCTCGCAGGCGTCGTTGAATGACAATGTGCTGCGTTTGGTGAGATCAATATCCCAATAGCGAAATATGCGCTGGATGCGGCCGTCCTTCACCACCATGGCATGCGCCGGTGGCAGTTTTCTTACTGCGGCAAATCCCGATAGCGGAGCGGGAATGTACTGGAAGGTAAGGTAGTGATCCATGGCCTGATAGTCCGGCGCACGCGACAATTCGGGGTCGAGTGTGAACAGGCCCTGGATTTCCGAAGCAAAAATAAACCCGCGCGGCGTTTCCGCATAGACCAGCGGCTTGACGCCAAGCCGGTCGCGGGCGAGCGACAGCGTTTTTTCGTTGCGATCCCACACCGCAAAGGCAAACATGCCACGCAGCCGGGACAGGCAGACCTCCAACCCCTCGCGCACAAACAGGCGTAACAACACCTCGGTATCAGAGTGGCTGCGGAAGGTCTCGCCAGCGCGCAGCAATTCCTCGCGCAACTCGGGAAAGTTGTACACCTCACCATTGAATACAATCACATAGCGGCCATCGGGGCTACTCATGGGCTGGTGGCCCAGCTCGGACAGATCAATGATGGAAAGGCGCAGAAATCCGAGCGCAAGCGGGCCCTCCTGCCAACTGCCATGATCGTCCGGGCCGCGGTGATGCAGACTGGCGATGGCAGCGTCCAGGTTGACCCGCGCTCCGGGCGCAAGCAAAGCGCCTACGACACCGCACATATTGTCCGTCCTTGTTGAGTTGATGCCAACAACATTGATTCGAGTTTCGCGGCGTTGGCAGCCCAGGTAAATTCATCCTGCGCACGACGACGACCTGCCTCGCCCCACGATCTGCTTCGCTCCATATTCAGTGCCGCGGCGCCCAAGGCTTTGCGCCATATGGCGGTATCTCCCGGCACCAGTAATTGGCCGGTGACATCGGGCAGTACAATCTCTGGCAGGCCGCCATTGTCAGACGCGAGCACCGGCAGGCCACAGGCCATTGCCTCGACCACGCTGATACCAAAGGCTTCCTCGCCTACCGACGGCTGGACATACAGATCACATTGCGACAACAACTGTGGCAATTCAGCGTTCGCCACGCGCCCAGCAAAATGCACTCTATCCCCGAGTCCCAGTTGCTGCACCTGCGCTTTTAGATTCTCCAATTCCGGCCCACTACCGACTACAAGGTAGCGAATGTTTTCCGGCAAACCTGCGAGCGCTTCGATTACCACGCGAACGCCCTTCCAGCCAACCAACCGGCCGACGCTAACCACCAGGCAGTCGCCCCCCCCGGCGCCATACCTGAGGCGAACGGTTTCCTGCCGCGGATACGGGCGGAAACGATCTGTATCGACACCATTATGGATAACCCGCACCAAACGGCCGTAGCGCGCCTCGACCTGTCTGGCGTTGTAGCGGCTGGCCGATACCCAATGCGTGACGGCGTTCGCAAACAGTTTGTCACCACCAAAAAAATCAGTGCCGCCGGAGCGAAACAGTGTCTGCGCCGTGAGCCCTTTTTGCCGTGCACGCCACAAAATCGGGAAATCGAACGGCTTGTTGACGATCACCGCGTCGAATCCGCCAGCGACCAAGGCACCAATGGAATGGCGCGCAAAAGATGAACGCTCCATTAGACGGCGAAAGCGTACTCCGAGATCAGGCCAATCCTGCTCAATGCGAAACGGAAACTGCACGAGCTTTACTTCATCATGCCAAGGCTTGCCGCGGTCACCGGCGAAAATGGTGACTTCGTGACCCCTGCGTGCAAGCGCGCGTCCCGCCTCCCAACAATAGGTTTCGAGGCCGCCAGGGATGAAACTCGCAGTGACGTTGTAAAAACAAACCTTCAAGCGATTTCCTCGCAGCATTTGAGTCGCCCGAAAGCTTGGTTTCTAAGCATGCGCGTTGGCTTTGTGCGCAGTCTCGGCCGCCTTCATGCGCAGTCCCAGACCAAGAAAACTCCCGTTCAGTGCCCAGAAGAGCAATGCACCATCACGCAGAAATAAATCATTGACCATGTTTCTCGCAAAAATGCCCGAGACCAAGGCGATGCCACACACTCCAAGCAGCTTTAACTTGCGGTCGGCCGACCTGCAGAACTGCAGATATTGTCGGACGAGGGCGCCAAAAAGCAGGAGTATGACCAGCATCCCGGGAATCCCCATGGAAATCCCGTAGTTTAGAACCAAGTTATGCGCATGCCAAAGATCGTTGTTACTGCTGGGCATAATATCGCGGTACGCCTTGTTCATGACACCTCGCCCGAAACCCGCCCCGCTCAGCGGATGCTCCATAATTCGCGCCATCACTTTAGGCCAGAAAACCATGCGGTCATCGTTATTCATCTGGACACTCGCCGTCGCGTTCCACTGGTAGTTGTCGACCCGTGCCTTTTGTATTGAAAAAAGCACTATCGCTGCAACGAGGGCCAGAATGCAAAGGACAGCCGCTATACGCGCAGCATCCAATCCAAAACGTTTACGATAAAAAAATATGGCCACACAAACTTGCAGAAAAAGAACCGGCCAGATAATTCGCTGCGCGCTGTATAAACCTGCCGCGAACAGAAAAACCAATGCCAGTATGGCCAAAAAGCGAAGATTGACGTCTTCGTAAAAGAAAACCAGCAGGACCATCGCAGGCACAAGCGCTGCTATATACATCGCATAAGTTGCAACACCTCCATGCCAGCCATTGTGATCCCACCCACCGGTCGGAGCCTGCGCCAGCAGCGCCATGGAGCAAAGAAGCAGGGCACTCACCGTAAGTGCGAACAACATCCACTTCATTCGTTTTTCATCGCTGCAGATGGCGAAGAACGCCACGAACGCCATCATTGTGTAGCCCAGCTCGTTCTTGATCTCACCCAAGCTATACGTCGGATCGACGGCATAGAAGAGCGAGGCCAGTACAATCAGGACCCATACCACCAAGACCACCTTGAATGGAAAGGGCGGCACCACCAAGCGCTTCCACGCATATACGGCATAAGCAAAAGCGGCAGCAAGACATATAAGTCGCAAGGCCACCGTACCCGGGAAGGGCAAAATAGCGAGCAGCAGCATGAATGGCAGCAAAGCTGGCTCAAACCGGCGCGTCATGCCAAGACCTCACGCTGGTAATTGCTCTGGCTTAGCAGATGGTCGTACAAATCCTCGAACTCTTCGCAAACCCGTGACCAGTCGAAATTGCGATCGATTTTTCCCCGTAGCCACTGGCCCGCGGTTTCGCGCTGACGCGCATCGCCGATATAACTGTCGATGGCGGCGGCAAGTTGACCCGCATCAGCTGGATCGGCGACAAAATGGAACGCAGGGCAGCTTTCAAGGAACTCGGTAATACCACCCCGCGCCGCAGCGACGATGGGCAGGCCGGCGGCAGCGGCTTCCAGCATCACTGTAGGAAACGGGTCCGGCCACAAGGATGGCAGGACAAACACGTCGCCGGCGAGCAGGAATTCGTGCATGTGCGCAGGGTGCAGGCTGCCAACCCAGCGCACACCCGGCATTCCGGCCATGCGTGCCGTCACGGCGCGCCCGTAGACCGCCTTCTCGTTACGCGGATCGTCACTGTCGCGCACATTGCCGGCGACGAGCAGGCGCACACGGTCGCCATGGATAGCGCGCAATTGCTCGAACGCATCCAGCAATTCCTTCACACCTTTTTCCGCGACCAGGCGCCCGGCGAAAAGCAACACCACCGCCTCGGGATCATCCACACCATAGCGGGCCCGCAAGGCCAGCCGCTCGGCCGGCGCAAGATCCCACAACGGCCGGCAGCGCACCGCGTCGACACCGGTATAGATCACGCTGATGCGGTCAGGCGCAATACCGTTTGCATCCGACAGCCATTGCGCCATGTAGCGGCTGCAGGCAACCCAACGGGTGACGGCAGCAAGCGCGTGCCGTGGCAGCGGTTTCTCGTTCGCCACATGCACTACAGTCGGCAGTGAAGAACTAAGAATCTGCGCATGTAGCGCAGCCAGCAATTTGGGTTCGTTGTGGATGTGCACGAGCGACGCGCCCTCTTCTCGCACAATACGCCACATGCGCTCGGCATAAGGCAACGGGTCAAGCCGGGTGATTTTCTGGAAGAGGCGCCGGTAGATCCGCCCGATACGCACGCGCCGCACCTGCATGGCATCGATTACTTCGCTCTCCGATTGACCGGAAAAAGCGCGGCAGACAACGACAGGACGATAACGACGTTGACGCCGCGCGACCTGCTCGACGCGCAATTCGGTGCCGGCCGGATACACCGGAGGGAACGGATTGTGATCGGGCAGCAGATGGGCGACGGTGGGGAGCGGCATCAGTGCAGGGTGTGCGAGAGAGCATCAAATACTTCATCCACACCGATCTGGTCCATGCAGTTCTTCGGCGTGTAAGGGCATTGCTTTTCCACGCAAGGATCACAGGTGCGCGGTTTTTGCAGGATGACCGGGACGGCGGTCCTCGCACGCGGCCCAATCCATTCCGCCCTGGTTGGGGCGTAGAGTGCGACCAAGGGAATGTCCTGTGCGCTGGCGAGGTGGGCCACACCGGTATCGGGAGCAACGACGCAGGCTGCGCCACCCAGCGCCGTGGCAGTGCCGGCGATATCCAACCGGCCAGCGAAGTTATGCACGCCCTCTATTCCGGCAGCAAGCCGCTCAAGGTCCTCGCGGTCCTGTGCACCGCCAGTGAGTATGACCGCATGCCCAGGTCGGCAGGCCCGAACCCGTTCAAGTAAAGCTCGCGCCTTTTCCAGCGGCCATACCTTGTAGGCATCGGCGGCACGGGCATGCATCACCCAATATGGCCCGGGTCCGATCTCGCCACGCAACGCATCATTGTTGCGGCGCCTGAGCTCCCCGGCGAGATGCACCCGCGGCGAATGCGTCACTGGCGGGATACCCAGGGTATCGAGAATGCGCAGCCGGTTCTCGATGTAATGCAATCCGGGCAGCGTTGCACGATCCACGTCGCGCTCCCGGTTGGAAAGCAGGAAACCAAAACGGGTGCCCGCGGTAGGAATGCGCACGATGAACGGACTGCCCGCGAGGTAACACAGCGGCAGAATATCCGGATCATTGCCGTGCAGCACCACCGTCAGGTCGGGATGAAACTTGCGTAAAGCACGCAGCGTGGCGAAAAACCGGCGGTACTTGCCGGCGTAGGGGATGACGGCATCGAGGTCCGGGTCGGTAGCGAACAGCGGTGCCCACGCAGCGCGGCAAAAAAGCCGGATCTCGGCACCCGGCAAGGCCGCGCGCAAGGCCGGCAGCACCGGCGTTGACAGGATCGCGTCACCGAGACCGGTGGTGAGCACCACCAGCACGCGCCGAATTTCGGTTAGACGCAGATCTGCAAGCGGCCGCACCGGGTTCATTCGGGCGCGACGTTGCACGTACGAAAACAGCAGGGAGTCTGCGAATGGCGGGTTCAAATTGACGCACCCGTCGCGGCTATCGGCGCTCTATCCGTCGCAGCGCGAAACACCGCCTCCATGCGATCGAGCATGATCTCCTCGGAGAACCCTCTTTGCGCTTGCGTAAGTGCCGCACCGGCAAGCCGTTCACGCAGCGGGGCATCATCGCGCAGGCGCAGCACCGCTGCGGCCAGCGCATCAGCATCCTGCGGCCGTACCATCAACGCGGTGACGCCGTCCCTGGCGACCTCGCCGATCGCGCCGACATTGGTCGTGATAATGGGCAGGCGGCAGGCCATCGCCTGCATGATCGCCTGTGGAACGCCCTCGTTGGCATAAGAGGGCAGGACGAAGGCGTCAAAGCTCCGCAGCCAAGGCACGACATCGTCGCACTGGCCGGCCATGATCACGCGCGACGCCAAGCCCAGGTCCGCGGCCTGACGGCGAAGATTGGCCTCTCCCGGCCCGCCACCGACGATGACCACCTTGATGCTTGTATCGGCAATCAGCGCCAGCGCGTCAAGGAGGTAACGATGCCCCTTCCAGCTACGCAATGTTGCGACTATGCCAACCAGAAAATCATCCGGCGACAGGTCAATGGACGCAGTTGCGGCGAGTGCCGCGCGCGCGGCGCTTCGATCGCCGGGGCGAAAATGCGCAAGGTCAATGCCGCTGGGGACTGACACTACGCGGTCAGCATCCGCGCCGGTCTCGCGAATGACCTGCAACCTAAGCGCTTCGCCCGTGGTGACCACGCGCGCTGCAGCCCGGCTGTACAGCCAGCGTGTCCCGAAATTCGCAGGAATAGGGGCTGAAATATGCCGGGTACGCACCACAGCCGGCGCGTTCGCGAGCCCGATGCAAGCCAGCGCCGCCAACCAGCTGTCGGTGGAACTGTGGGTATTAATCAGTTGCACCGCCTCGGATTTGAGCAGTGCCCGCAGCGCAAAATACCCGGCCATGGATTTCTTTTCCATCGGCAACGCATGTGCCGGTAATCCGCGCTTGAGGGCCTCGGCATATATGCGCGAGCGCGCCGGCGCGGCCAGCAGCATCTGATGGCCGCGGCGCAGCATGCCGCAAGCCTCGTTCAACACCCGCAACTCCTGTCCGCCCCAGCCGCACGAAGACTCGGTGTGCAATATTTTCATACTTCGCCACGAAAACATGTGGTGATCCGGCTGCTCATAGCGGCGGATCTTCCGGCAATTCTGCGAACTGGATGCGGTACAGGCGCGCATACAGTCCGTCGCGCGCGAGTAGCGCTGCGTGATCGCCGATTTCGGCGATGCGCCCGCGCGAGAGCACGACAATGCGGTTGGCGCGTTCGATGGTGGACAAGCGATGGGCAATGACTATCGTGGTGCGGCCTTGCATCAGCGTTGCCAGCGCCGCCTGCACATGTCTCTCGGACTCACTGTCAAGGGCCGAAGTCGCCTCGTCTAGAATGAGCACCGGCGCATCCTTGAGCAGCGCGCGCGCAATGGCAATGCGCTGGCGCTGCCCCCCGGACAGGCGCACGCCGTTCTCGCCCACCAGGGTATCAAAGCCCTGCGGCATCTCGCGAATGAAATCGAGGGCGTGGGCGGCACGCGCCGCATCTTCTATTTGCGCACGCGATGCATCTCGCATGGTGCCGTAGGCGATGTTGCCCGCCACGGTGTCGTTGAACAGCACCACGTCCTGGCTGACCAGGGCGATGTTTGACCGCAGGCTGGCAAGCTTCAGGTCCTGCAAGTCGTGTCCGTCAAGCAAAATTCGCCCGGTTGTTGGCTGGTAAAAACGCGGCACCAGGTTAACGAGCGAAGTCTTGCCGCCACCCGAGGCGCCGACGAGCGCCACGGTTTCTCCGGGCGCGATGTCCAGCGATATTTCATTGAGCGCCGGGCGCGTTGAACCAAAATAGGTGAGCCCGACCTTGTCAAAATGCAATTCACCGCGTGCACGCGCGATTTCTTCCCGCCCATTATCCTGCTCTGCCTCCTCATCCATCAACCCGAACACGCTCTCGGCGGAGGCCAGCCCGCGCTGGATCGGCGCGTTGACGTCGGCAAGGTGCTTGAGCGGGGTGAGCAGCATCAGCATCGCGGTGATAAACGACACAAAACTGCCCACCGTGAAATCGCCGCTTGCCGACTGCTGGATGGCAAGGCTGATGATGATGGCCACCGCCAGGGAGGCAAAAAGCTGTGTGATCGGCACCGTGGCCGACGCGGCGATGGTCTGGCGCATGTTGAAACCGCGCAAGGCCTGGTTGGCGCGGTTGAAGCGCTCCGCTTCGGCCGCCTGCCCGCCAAAAATCTTTACGACGCGATGACCGCCGATGGACTCTTCCAGGGAATGGGTGATGTCGCCCATCGCCTTCATCGATCCCACACTCATGCTGCGCAGGCGCTTGGAAAATACCTTGATGACAATGGCAATCCCGGGCGCGATCAAAAAAGTGATCAGAGTGAGTTTCCAATTGAGCCAGAACATCCAACCGAGCAAGCCGACCACAGTAATCGTGTCACGCACCAGCACGGTGAGCACGCTGGTGGCGGCACTGGTGACGCCGTTGACGTCGTAGGCGATCTTGGAAATCAGCGCGCCCGATGTCTGGTTGTCGTAATAGCGCACCGGCAGCTGCAGCAGGCGGCCGAACATCGCGTTCCTGAGGTCCAGCACAATACGGTTGGACACCCAGGCGAGCGTGTACGAGCCGAGGTAGGAGAGCGCGCCGCGAACAATAAAAATCCCGATAAGCGCGACCGGGATCAGGTAGGGATTGGTTGTGTCCTTGTTGACGAAACTGCCGTCAAGCAGCGGCTTCATCAGCGCCGGGAACAAGGGCTCGGTCGCCGCCGTCAGCACCATCGCCAGTATCGACAGCGCAAACACCCGCCAATACGGACGCACGTACTGGAGCAGGCGAAAATACAATACGCGGGAACTGGTCGGGGACGACGCCAAGGAAAGTGGCACTCGTAAAAGCTTGGATTATAACCGCTCTCCCGGCGGAACCCGGTCGGGGTCGGCGCGCGCAGCTTACTGCGTCACCGGGCGGGCAGGTTGCGCCTTATCGGCCCTTCGCATCAAGCCCATCGCCTCGCCATGACCTTGCGCCGCGGCCTTTTGTATCCACCCGACGGACTCTTCGAGGTTTTTTGTAGCCCCGCGGCCTTCGCCTATCATCACACCGAGCACATATTGCGCCTCGGCCATGCCCTGCCCTGCGGCTCGGCGCAGCCAGCGCACTGCGATGGCGTCATCCCTGGGCACGCCCTGGCCCCGGATATAGGTTAGGGCAAGGAAATATTGCGCCTGTGCGTATCCGCGCTCGGCCGCCAGCCGCATGAGTTTTGTCGCTTGTTCGACGTCTTTTTCCATTCCGCGACCGGAACCGGCCAGCAGGCCGAGCTGGTAAAGGCTCGCCGGATGCTCCTTTTGCACTGAACGGCGCAACCACTCCACCGCCTTGGCTTCATCGCGCATCACGCCCACGCCGTCAAGATAGGCGATGGCAAGATTGTATTGGCCGAATGCATCGTTCTGCCCGGCCGCCTTGCCAAACCACTCCACGGCAACCGGCGCATTGCGCTCCACGCCCCGGCCTTCACGATACAAAACACCCAGATTGTTCTGTGACGGACCGTAACCCTGCTCCGCACCCTTGCGGTACCAGCGTGCCGCGAGGGCGAAATCCTTGTGACCTTCGTCGGACAATTCGTAGATCGTCCCGAGTCGGTGCCCCGCCATGGCAAGGCCCTGCGCCTCGGCCTTGCCAAACCATCCAATCGCCTTGTCGGTATCGCGCGCCACGCCCTTGCCGGACAAAAATGTTTCACCAATATAGAACTGGGCGAGCGCCTCACCGTTGTTGGCGGCATCCTGCAATTTCGCCAGCGCAACCGGATTGCCGTTCGCCGCTACCGCCTGGGCCAGTTGCTTGACTTCGGCCTCAGGCATGGCCGACATCGCCAGCCCGGTCAAGGCCAGCCACAGAATGAAACTCCTAGGGAAGCTCTGATTAAGTCCATAAATCGTCATTCCCGCGAAAGCGGGAATCCATTTTGACTCAATGAATCCACGCTTTAGGTCAAGGTGGATTCCCGCTTTCGCGGGAATGACGGACTTAAT
>Ga0194061_1000010_pt1 | contig 113036 bp, 110 predicted proteins | sample SepL2221m_MetaG_FD_163423 | JGI IMG/M metagenome (GOLD analysis project Ga0194061, IMG submission 163423) | Anoxic zone freshwater microbial communities from boreal shield lake in IISD Experimental Lakes Area, Ontario, Canada - Sep2016-L224-21m | ecosystem: Environmental > Aquatic > Freshwater... | reverse complement strand
GATCCAGGGTGTCCAGTACCCGGCCCATGTTCTCCGACCCGCCCTCGCGGAGGCAGTGGCCCAGGGCGATGGCCAGGTCCGGGTCCACGGTGCCCAGGCTTGCCAGATCTTCCCCCTGGTCCTCCGTGCCGGCCACCACGATCAACTGCCGTCCCGCGCTGCCAGCGGCCCATTGGCTCAGGCGCTCCAGGCCATAGCTCCAGTGGCCCCGCCCCCCCAGCAGCCGCACCAGGATCAGGCGGGCATGGGGGCCACTACGGCCGAGATAGTGATCGAGCACCGCGGGGTGCTCCAGGGTCGCCAGGTTGAGGCCCCGCACCGCCACCCCCAGCCGATCGGGCTCCCGATGCAGCAGGGCGGCGAGGGTGGCCAGGTCAGTGTCGGCACTGCTCAAGAGCAGCAGGGGAGCCGGCGGTTGCTCCACGTACACAACCCCCTCGGGTCCTTCGCCGGAGCCGGGAACTGCCGCGAGTCGATGCATGACCCCATCCTGGGGCCTAACAGTGAGAAGATCGCTCAAGCCACGCCGTCAGGGCCGTCGGTCCCGCCCGCCTATCCGATGCATCAGTTCCTTCCCTACGCCTGGTTCGGCGGCAAGATCGTTCCCTTCCCGGAGGCGACCCTGTCGGTGGCCACCCATGCCTTGCACTACGGCACTGGCGCCTTTGGAGGCATGCGGGGGTTACCCAACCCGGCCAATGCCAACGAAATCCTGCTCTTCCGCGCCGATCGCCACGCCCGACGGCTCAGCCAGAGCGCACGGCTGCTGCTCACCGAGCTGGATGAGCAGCTCATCCATGACGCCATCCGGGCGATCCTGCAGGCCAACCGCCCCACCACACCGGTTTACCTGCGGCCCTTCGTCTACACCAGCGACCTGGGCATCGCCCCTCGCCTGCACGATATCCAAACCGATTTCCTGATCTACGGCATCGAACTGGGCGATTACCTCTCCCCCGATGGTGTCAGCTGCCGCATCAGCAGCTGGGCCCGCCAGGAGGACCGTTCCCTGCCGCTGAGGGGCAAGATCAGCGGGGCTTACATCACCAGCTCCCTGGCCAAGACCGAGGCGGTCAAGAGCGGCTTTGATGAGGCCCTGCTGCTCAACAGCCGAGGCAAAGTGAGCGAAGCCAGCGGCATGAATCTGTTCATCGTGCGCGACGGGGTGCTGATCACCCCGGGCGTCGACCAGGACATCCTCGAGGGAATCACCCGGGCCAGCGTGTTGGAGCTGGCGAAACATCTGGGCATCCCCACCCTGGAGCGGCCGGTCGACAAGACCGAACTCTTCGTGGCCGATGAGGTCTTCCTCACCGGCACGGCCGCCCGGGTAACGCCGGTCAGGCGGGTAGAAACCACAGAACTGTCTACCGAACGTCCGGTGATGACCTTGCTGAGGGACCGTCTGACGGCCATCACCGAAGGTCGGGATCCGGCCTATGACCACTGGGTGACCAGGGTGCAACTCGGCGACGCATGAGCCAAGCGACGGCCACACGCAGGATGGAGTTCCTGGAGAGGCTCCATAGCCCCAGTCACCCGGTGTTGGTGTTTGACGGTGCCACCGGCACTTCGTTGCAGCAGATGGATCTGAGCGCTGAGGATTTCGGCGGTCCGGCCCTGGAGGGTTGCAACGAGAACCTGGTGTTCACCCGTCCCGATGCCGTCCAGGCGGTTCACCGCCAGTTCCTGGAGGTGGGCTGCGATGTGATCGAAACGGACACCTTCGGAGCGGCTTCGATCGTGCTGGTGGAGTACGACCTCCAGGATCAGGCCTTCGCCCTCAACAAAAGGGCCGCCGAACTGGCCCGCGAGGTGGCCGACGAATTCAGCACCCCCGAGAAGCCCCGCTTCGTGGCCGGCTCGATGGGTCCCACCACCAAGCTGCCCACCCTGGGCCATGTGGGCTTCGAAGAGCTCAAGTCCTCCTACCGGGAGCAGGCCGAGGGGTTGATCGCCGGCGATGTGGATCTGTTCATCGTCGAAACCTGCCAGGACGTGCTCCAGATCAAGGCGGCACTCCAGGGCATCGAAGAGGCCTTTACGGCCACTGGCCAGCGGCGACCGTTGATGGTGTCGGTCACGATGGAAACCACCGGCACCATGCTGGTGGGTTCGGATATCGCTGCGGTGGTGGCGATCCTGGAGCCGTTCCCCATTGATGTGCTCGGCCTCAACTGCGCCACCGGACCGGAGCAGATGAAGGAGCACGTGCGCTACCTGAGTGAACACAGCCCCTTCGTGGTGAGCTGTATCCCCAATGCGGGCCTGCCGGAAAACGTGGGCGGCGTGGCCCATTACCGGCTCACGCCCCTGGAGATGAAACTGCAGCTGCTGCATTTCGTTGAGGATCTGGGGGTGCAGGTGATCGGTGGCTGCTGCGGCACCACCCCAGCCCATATCGGTGCCCTGGCGGAGCTGGCGGCCGGGCTTCGGCCCCATCCCCGCCAGGTGCGAACACCCCAGCTCAGGGATGCCGCCAACGATCCCAGGCCTGCCCTGGCCTACGAGCCGGCAGTGGCCTCGATCTACGGCGTCACCCCCTACGAGCAGGACAACTCCTTCCTGATCATTGGCGAGCGGCTCAACGCCAGCGGCTCCAAGAAGGTGCGCGAATTACTGGCCGAAGAAGACTGGGATGGCCTGGTGGCCGTGGCCCGGGGCCAGGTGAAGGAGAACGCCCACGTGCTCGATGTGAATGTCGACTACGTGGGGCGCGATGGCGAGCGCGACATGCGCGAACTGGTGAGCCGGCTGGTCACCAACGTGAACCTGCCGCTGATGCTCGATTCCACCGAGTGGCAGAAGATGGAGGCGGGTCTGAAGGTGGCCGGCGGCAAGTGCCTTCTCAATTCCACCAACTACGAAGACGGGGATGAGCGGTTCTTCAAGGTGCTGGAACTGGCCAAGGCCTATGGCGCCGGCGTGGTGATCGGCACCATCGACGAGGAGGGCATGGCCCGCACCGCCGAACGCAAGTTCGCCATTGCCCAGAGGGCCTACCGCGATGCCCTGGAATACGGAATCCCCGCCCATGAGATTTTCTACGACCCCCTCGCCCTTCCCATCTCCACAGGCATAGAGGAGGACCGTAAGAATGCCAGTGCCACCATTGAGTCGATCCGTTTAATCCGCCAGCATTTGCCTGGGGCCCATGTGGTGCTGGGGGTGAGCAATGTGAGCTTCGGCCTCTCACCGGCGGCCCGGATCGTGCTCAATTCTGTTTTCCTCCATGACTGCTGTCAGGCCGGAATGGATGCGGCGATCGTGAGCCCGGCCAAGATTCTTCCCCTCGCCAAGATCAGTGAAGAGCACCAGCAGCTTTGCCGCGATCTGATCAACGATATCCGTCGGTTTGACGGCGATGTGTGTGTATTCGACCCACTCACCGAACTGACCAAGCAGTTTGAGGGGGTCAGTGCCCGGGAAGCGAGGGAATCGGGGCCAACGCTTGCGGATCTGCCCGTGGAGGCACGGCTCAAGCAACACATCATCGATGGCGAGCGTATCGGCCTGGAGGACTCCCTCAAGCAAGCTCTCAACGATTACCCACCCCTTCAGATCATCAACACCTTTTTACTTGATGGCATGAAGGTGGTGGGTGAGCTGTTCGGCTCCGGCCAGATGCAGCTGCCTTTCGTGCTGCAGAGCGCCGAAACCATGAAAGCGGCAGTGGCCTTCCTGGAACCACTGATGGACAAGGTGGAAGGCAAGACCTCCGCCAAGGCAAAGTTCCTGATCGCCACAGTGAAGGGAGATGTGCACGACATCGGCAAGAATCTTGTCGACATTATTCTCACCAATAACGGCTATGAGGTAATCAATCTCGGCATCAAACAGCCTGTGGAGGCGATCATCGAAGCCCAGAAGCTCCACCAGGCCGATTGCATTGCCATGAGTGGTTTGCTGGTCAAATCCACGGCATTCATGAAGGACAACCTGCAGGCCTTCAATGATGCCGGAATCGACGTGCCGGTAATCCTCGGCGGCGCCGCACTCACCCCCCGGTTCGTGAACAAGGATTGCCGATCGGTGTACCACGGCCAGGTGATCTATGGCCGCGATGCCTTTGCCGATCTGCGTTTCATGGATGCCTATGTCGAAGCCCGCAGCGCCGACCAGTGGGACCCCCGACGGGGCTTTCTGGCCGGGGTCCCCGCGGGTCTGGGGCTGGCGGAGGCCACTGAGACGGAGGAGGCCGATGGTGAGCCCGCCGCCCCGCCGGAGACTGCTGACCAAGAAGGCCCAGCCAAGCCCGCCGGAGAGGGGCTGATCGTCAGCAGTGAGCGCTCTGAGGTGGTGCCCGAGGAGCCGGAGCTCACGCCACCCTTCTGGGGCAGCCGGGTGCTGCTGGAGAACGAGATCCCCCTGGAGGATGTGTTCGCGTTCCTTGATCGCAACGCCCTTTTCGCAGGCCAGTGGCAGCTCCGCAAGGCCAAGGACCAAAGCCGCGAGGACTACGAGGCCCTGCTGGTGGAGAAGGCGGAACCGGTGCTGGCGGAGTGGACCCACACCTGCCTGCAGGAAGGCCTGCTCACCCCCCGGGTGGCCTATGGCTACTTCCCCTGTGGTCGCGATGGCAACGCCCTACGGGTCTTTGACCCGGTCGACCCCTCCCGGGAACTGGGACAGTTCGATCTGCCCCGCCAACGGGCCGGCAACCGCTACTGCATCGCTGACTTCTACCGGGACCTGGTGGACGGAAAGCCCGTGGACGTTTTGGCCATGCAGGCGGTGACCATGGGGGAGAAGGCCACTGCCCATGCCCGACAACTGTTCCAAGACAACCGTTACACCGACTATCTCTATTTCCACGGCCTGGGGGTGCAACTGGCCGAGGCCCTGGCCGAGTGGACCCATGCCCGCATCCGCCGGGAGCTGGGGTTTGGGGACCAGGAGCCGAGTGCCCTCCGGGATGTGCTCGCCCAGCGCTACCGGGGCAGCCGCTACTCCTTCGGTTACCCCGCCTGTCCCAACGTGGCCGATTCCCGCCAACAACTGGCCTGGCTGGGGGCGGAGCGCATCGGACTGACCATGGATGAAAGCGATCAGCTGGATCCGGAACAGAGCACCACGGCCCTGGTGGCCCTCCATAGCCGCGCCCGCTACTTCAGCGTCTAAGCCCGTCCAGGGCGGCGCCCAGGGACCATCCGGGTGGCAGGCTGGGGGCTGTGTTCGAGAACAGTTCCATGGCCATTGCCGGACCCGGTGGCGTCGATGAGGCGATCGCCGCCGGACTCGATCTTGATGGCACGCCCCTGCCGGTCGACATGCTGGCCCTCTACACCGAAGTAATGGAGCTGGAGGCCGGGCGGACGCGCAGTGGTGTGCGCAAGTCGATGCGCAACCGGATTGTGCGCACGGGTGCCAAGCATTTCGACCAGGCCACCCTCGATCGCCGGCTGCAGGCCGCAGGCTGGGAAGGGCTCAAAGCCAAGGAGATCGCCTTTTTCTATGGCTGAGCGCAAAACGAACGACCCATCGCCCTAGGCGCAGAGGTCCTCAAGGGTGTCGATCACCTGCTGCTGGAAGGATTCCAGTTCGCTCGAATCGCTCAGATCGATGCCCTCACCAGCGGCGTTCTGGGTGAGCTCCTGAAAATGGAACGCCCCCTCGCCGTTGGCTAGAAATTCAATTGCGGAGCTTTCGCCGCTCTCCTTGAAGGCATCGCACAGTGCCAAAAACGCCGCGTCTTCCGTGAATTCCCAGCTCATGAAGGGAGATCTGCTGAAAGACCTTTAACGCCTGCCCCCCCGAATCCGTCAACCATTTGGGCGATGGTTTGTGCCACTCCTTCGCCAGACTCCTGTCTGCATCGGTCTTTTCCTTCTACGCCATGGTTTCGCCCAGTTCGGACGATCAGCCCCGCAACGTGCTGGGACAACCCCTGGAGCTCTGCAGCTGCGAGCCCCTCACCGGATGGACCCGGGATGGCAGTTGCCGCACGGGTCCGGGGGATGGGGGGATGCACACGGTCTGCTGCCTGATCACCGAGGCCTTCCTCAGCTACAGCAAGGCCCAGGGCAATGATCTGAGCACCCCGATGCCGGCCTACCGCTTCCCCGGCCTCCAGCCGGGGGACCACTGGTGCGTGTGTGCAGCCCGCTGGCTGGAGGCCTATGAAGACGGCATGGCCCCACCGGTGCTGCTCAAATCCACCGAGGCCTCCAGCCTGCGGTTGATCTCCCTCGACCTGCTGAAGGAGAATGCAGCTGACGTGTGAGGGGTGCCCTTGGGCGCCATGAGTGTGCGCGTCGCCGTTCTGGGACTGGGAGCATGGGGGAGCACCTTGGCGGCCCTGCTGGAGCGCCAGGGACACCGCCTGACGCGGTGGTCGAGGAGTGGGGGTGGGGATCCCGCCCAGCTTTTGGCGGACCAGGACCTCGTGCTCTCCGCAGTGGCCATGGCAGGGGTCGCCGACCTGGCGATCCAGCTGGCACCTTCCTGGCCCCGGGGACTCCCCTTGCTGAGCTGCTCCAAGGGTCTGGACCCTGTCCACCTCTGCACCCCCTCCCAGCTCTGGGAGGGTTCGAACCCCTCCCTGCAGGTGATCGTCCTCAGCGGTCCCAACCTGGCCAAGGAACTGGACCAGGGTCTTCCCGCGGCCAGTGTGCTGGCATCCCGCCACGGCACCCTGGCCACCGAACTGCAGCGTCAACTCAGTGGCGAAACCCTGCGGCTGTACACCAACGCCGATCCCCTTGGAACGGAGGTGGCCGGCGCCCTCAAGAATGTGATGGCCGTGGCGGCCGGTGTCTGCGATGGGCTCGGGCTGGGTGCCAATGCCAAGGCCTCCTTGCTCTGCCGCGGGTTGGCGGAGATGGGTGTGGTGATTGAGGGACTGGGGGGACAGAGCAGCACGCTCTACGGCCTGGCGGGGCTGGGGGACCTGCTGGCAACAGCCAACAGCCCCCTGAGCCGCAACTTCCGCTATGGGTTGGCGCTGGCCGAGGGGGTTGGCCACAGGCAGGCCCTGCTCCGGGTCGGCGCCACGGTGGAGGGGGCTGCCACCGCCACGGCTGTCACGCGGTTGGCGGCAGCCAAGGGATGGCATCTGCCCATTTGCGAGCAGGTGGAGGCCCTGATCCAAGGACAGATCAGCCCTGCCCAAACGGTTCGTGCCCTGATGGATCGCACCCTGAAGGGGGAGTGAGGCTGCCGTAGGGGGACCCTTTGTCTGTTGCGCTCTGTTGCTGCACCGCTGAGGCCCCAGTGGGGAATGGGCTCTTGTGTCAGGAGATGGGGCCAGAACCCCTGGCTCGATCCCCGCTGGATAACACCATCGGCACCAGACCGGTTGCCACCCCTGTCCCCACGACCGTCCAGGGGTGCCGTTTTCCGGCATGATCCACCTGTTCCCTCATGAGCCAACGGCCGTGGTCAGGCGTCGCTACCGCTGGCAGCTCTGGGGACGCAGGTTGCGTCGTTCCTTCGTTCAGCAGGCCCGCCTGAAGACCGTGCTGCTCACGGCTCCCGTGGGTTTCGGAGCATTGGGCATCGGCTTTATGGCCCAGGGCTTGGTCCCCAGCACCCCAACGGTGGATGCCCCTTTGATCGAGGCCATGCTTCAGGCCCCCCCCCCGCCACCCCGCTCCGTCCAGGCGTCCATGGTGGCCGCGGCGCAGCAGGTGCAGGCCGATCGGGATCCCCTGGCAGGAGTGCAGGCCCGCAAGGCCTCGGGAGGTGCGGCTGTCTCAGGGGACTTGTCCCTGGCAGAACCCGAGTCAGGGGCTCCGCTCGATCTGGAGATCCGCGTGGCTCTGTTGAATCAACCCGCAAGCCTCCAACTCTCCGCCGCCGGCCCCTGGGTGCTGCGGGACCGCGCCGGCAACGTGCTGAGGCAGGGCAATGCGGGCAACCCTTTGCTGGTGGCCGACGGAGCCGATCTGCCCGCTGAACTGTGGTTCGAAACAACAAGAGGCGAAGCGGTCAGTGTGCAGGGCCGTGCCTATGACGGCCGCCTGCGTTTGGTGCGCCAAGGGGGTGCCTACACCGTGGTCAACCACCTGTCGATGGAGCGCTACATCGCCTCCGTAGTGGGTTCGGAGATGCCGAGCAGTTGGAACATGGAGGCCCTTCGGGCCCAGGCGGTGGCGGCACGGTCCTACGCCCTGGCCCACATGGCCCGCCCGGCCAGCGCCCATTGGCACCTGGGCAACACCACCCGCTGGCAGGCTTACCGAGGGCTTGAATCGGTTACTTCCCGCACCCAGCAGGCTGCCGCCAGCACCGCCGGCGTGATCCTGAGTTATCAGGGCGGCATCGTCGAGAGCCTCTACGCGGCCAACCATCAGATCGCCCTGGAGGCCCATGGCCGGCTGGGGGCCAGCATGAGCCAGGAGGGTGCCCAACAGCTCGCCAGCCAGGGGCTGCGTTACAACGCCATCCTTGGCCGCTACTACCAGGGAGCTTCCCTGGCCCGGCTCAGGGCCGGTGCGGGCTGAGCGCTATTGGCAGGCGGCGCTCGAAAGGAGCGCCGCCGCCCTGGGCTGCGGTGCCCTTGTCCCCCTCGATACCGAGGTGGTGGAGGCACCCAACTGCAACCCCTTCGTGTTGCGACGTCTGCTGGGCGCGCCCCCCCGCCATCTGCGGGCAGAGGGGCCGCGTCCCAATCCGTTCCTCCCCTGGGAGCGTCAGTTGGAGGTAAGCCGGCTGGGGGATGGGCATCTGTTGCTGCTCAACAAGTACCCGGTCCAGACGGGGCACCTGCTGCTGATCACCCAACGGTGGCAGCCCCAGAGCGGTTGGCTGGATTCGATCGATTGGCAGGCCGTGGCCCACGTCGGCGCGGATACCGGTGGCCTCTGGTTCTTCAACAACTCTCCGACCGCCGGGGCAAGCCAACCCCATCGACACCTGCAATTGTTGCCCCGCGCCCTTGGCGAAGTCAGTTGTCCCCTGGCGGACAGGTTCAAGGCCCAGCTGATGGGTCTTGAAACCGGTTGGAGCTGGGCCTACCGGCTGGATCGCCGAGTGGGCACGTCGGCCAACGATTTGGAGTCTCTGTACCGCTCCCACTGCGACTCGCTGGGAATCGGCAGGCCAGAGCGGGATTCCTCTCCCCTGCATCCCTACAACCTGCTGTTTGATGACGACTGGTTCCTGACCATTCGCCGCACGCGCGAGCACGGTGCTGGTTTCAGCGTCAATGCCCTGGGCTTCGCCGGCTATCTGCTGCTCACTGAACGCTCCGATCTGGCTTGGTTGCGTCGCCATGGACCCCTGTGCCTGTTGCAGGAGGTGGCGGCCTCTGGCGAGGTCTGAGGGGAGGGCCTGCCGATCGGATTCAGGGATTTCACGGTTGTCGAATCGATGGGGCCCGTCCCTCTGTGGAAAGGGGAGCACTGATGGTGCCCCATTCGAACCGCTTCATCTCGCTCCATGCTTTCCACCACCTGCCGATCCACCACGAACTCCCTGCCCCCAACCCTGAGGCAGAGGAACCGACGGGTCGATGAGTACCGCGCCATGGTGAGGCCCATCGCCTTGCACTACGCCGGCCTCTGCCGCGAACACCGTGACGACCTTGAGCAAGTGGGTTTACTGGGACTGATCCGTGCCGCCGAGCTCTACCAGAGCAGCCGAGCGATCCCGTTCGAGGCTTTTGCCCGTCCCCACATCCGGGGCGCGATCCTCCATTACCTGCGCGATTGCGCTCCAATCCTGCGGCTGCCAAGAAGACAGCACGAGTTGGCCGACCGGATCCGCAGTGCCAGCCGCAGGCTGGCCCAGGCCCTTGGGCGCCCGCCGAGTGACCAGGAGGTGCGGCTGGATCTTGGCCTGAGCCTGCTCCAATGGCAGCGGTTTGAGCAGTTGCGCCAGATGGCCCAGGTGGCCAGCTTGGAACAGGATCCAGCGATGGCAGCTCAGCCGGATCGAACCCTGGAAACGGAGGGGGAACTTGCTGCGCTGACCGCCCTGAAGGTTCTCGAACCACGGCAACTACGGGTGGTGCGCGCCGTGGTGTTGCAGGGGTGCAGTCTTCGCCAGGTGGCCCAGGAACTGGAGGTGAGTCCGATGACGGCCCATCGTCTGCTCCGCCGGGGCCTGGACCATCTCCGCCACCTCCTGACTGAGGACGGGCGTGACCTCAGTCGCGGGCCATCTGCTGCTCAAGCGTGCTGATGGCGGCCTGAAGGGCGGCCAGCTGTCGTTCCAGGCCGTCGCGCCAGAAGGTCAGCGTGCGCAACTTTCGTTGCTGATGGCGCCGACGTCTCTCCTGGGCCTCCTCTGGGGTGGAATCACAGGCAAACGGGGGGAACATGGGAAACTGATGCAGTTCATGACGCTTCTAGCGGTTTTTCACCTGCCGATGCGCTCCTGATCCGCCCTTGGTGAGATCGGCAAGAGCTATCTGCCCTTCCCTTGGCTTCGCAGCAGAGTCACCCCCCTCTTTGACCGGGACGTCAACGGTCGGTTCAACAGTTGTTCGCAATGTAGACGAGTCTTGAGAATAGTTGGTCCTACGGGTCTCAAGCGATCCCTCTTCCTGTCATGGGTGGGAGGAGTCCTGCTCCATGCTCCCGGGGCCTGGGCTTTCGTCCCCTTGATGGCGGGCCAGTCGGCTCGCCCCCTTCAGGGCACCTTCAATAATGTGCCCGTGCTCCATTCCAACCAGCCCGAGGAGGTGCTTGGAGCAGGCATTTTGGTCAACACGGAAGCGGGCAACTCCGTTGCCGTAGAAACAGGCCAGCCATTGGCCAATGCTTCCTTCACCTTCAACGGTGATTTCGGTTTGCATGTGCACCACAAGTACGCGCCCCAGCGAGGGGTACGTGCTTCCGCCGGGCGCGCAAGGGCTGAACTGACCCTCGCCACGATCCTGATTAACCAGGGCTCTGAACCCGTTCGGATCCGTTTTGACAGGGGGGCGTTCAGCAACAGCTTCGAGGCGCCCTACCGCCCCAACTACCTGATGGGGGTCAAACCCCTGGGTCCTCGCCCCTGGAACACCGGCCCCGGCGATGCCACTGCGGTGGCCATGCTGCGGGGCAAGCTCGATGACCGTCTCCCCCCCGAGGTGGTGCTGCCTGCCCGTAGCCGCATGGTCTTGTTCAAAACCCAGTTACCGGCCCAGGGCATCGCCAACGGTCTGCTCCGGGGTCATAGCGACGGGCCCTTTCAGATGGCGGTTGTGGCGGCGGAAGATCCTCAGAACGATTACGACATCGTCGCCGTTCTGGATCGGGGTCAGTTGGCCCCCGGTCGTATTTACCTCAACCGCTTGACCGAGATCGAGAACGGTCGCGTCTTCTCCCGCGTGGGCGGGGTCGCCTTCGGCGATGCGTACCAGGCGAATCTCAGCTTCGACCTGGCTCAGGGTCCCCTGCACGTGCCCCTGACCAGCACCAGCCGCCATAACTTCGGCACCGGTGAAATCCAGGTGAATCGGCTGGCCAGCCGTATGGTTGATTCCTCTCTAGACAATGTGGGCACCTACGGCGTCCGCTACGACATCCAGCTGAACCTGACGGGCAACGGTGCCTATGTGCTCGCCTTCAGCCACCCCACCCCCAACGGACGCAACTTCACCGCTTTTCGGGGCTCCATCGGCATCGAGACTGAAGAGGGTTATCGCGAGGTCCACGTCGGCATGCGTTCTGGCGAAAGCCTTGCGCTCAGTTCCCTGAACCTCAGGCCCGGCGTCACCAAGGTCGTCAAGGTCAGCCTGGTCTATCCAGCGGACAGCACCCCAGGGCATCTGCTCAGTGTCGTCCCGGAGCAGCAACTGGCCCTGCTACAGGAGCGGGAACGTCAGCTCGCCCTTGCCCGCGTTGCGGCCGCACGCACGACCTCGGCAGCACCGGCCTTGCCTTTGGTGGCAGGCACGGCCAGCAAGGTGGAAGCAGCGGCGGCCCTTCCGGTTGTGAAGCCACCCAGCGGCAAGGCGGTGGGCCTTCGTCGCAGAACCCCGCCCCCTGGTAGTTGGGGCCGACCGGTTCCCCCACCGCCCCTGATCAACAACTCCCTGATCGGCAACCCGAGCACCGGCTGGAAAGGCATGCCTCCCGCCTTCATTCCACCGGGCCGCATGAGCCAGAGCCTGATCGATCGCTATCAGCAGGCAGTCGAAGCTCAGCAGAGAATCATCAAGAATCTGATGGGGCGCTGAGTCCACTTCGTTCGCCGCACCGTTTGTGTTCCTTCTGCTTCGCAGCTCCGTCAACGCAGCGCCGTGACCAAACCACCCGATCAGGAAAGGGGGCGCCTCTCCTTCTCCCTTCCGCTTGGAATGATCGAGAAGCTCAAGGTGCTCCAGAAAGAGTGGGGCCTTCGCAACCGCGGAGCCCTGTTTGAGCGCCTGCTTCAGATCGTGTTGGAGGGCGATCCGGACACCACCGAGGAGGAGGAAGCCGAGCACCAGCCCTTCAACGAGAGGGGAGCCCTGGTGCTGGTGAGCCGCGCAACCCAGGCCGAATTGGAGTATGCGTTTGATTTTGAGGCCGATCCCGATGGCCCGGGTCATGGGCCTTCACGCAGCGCCAGCCCCCCCCCGGGGGGCATCGATTTGCCGGGTTTCGTGCGCCGTCAGAGTGCGCAGGTCAAACGCAGCCTTGATCCGGTCCGGCCAGCTGCCGCTGCACGGGACCCACTGCCACTGGTGCAAGCCGAAGAGCTCGAGCGTGCCCTGCGTACGGCCGATGAGCACTGGTTGGATGTGTATGGTCAGCCGGCGAACCCTGCCGTGCTTGAGGCGGCCATGCTCTGGCTAGCCCAGGACATCTGGCGCCAGTCCGATCAAAGCGAAGGTCGGCCGTTCAGTTGGAGCCTCGTGGAGCAGCAGATCCAGGACTTCGCCCCCACCTGGCCGATGCAGGCCCCCAGCTTTGCCAGTGTGATGGTGGCTGCTGGTCTGCTCGAGGACCCCTTCAGCACAGGCACCTTGAGCCTCCGGATTCCCACGCTGATCCGTCGTTTCGTCCATCGCTTTCGGCGCCGGCCCCGTGGCACCTCCTTCCAGACGTTGGAAAACACCATGACCCTCCACGGCGCCCTCAAGCTGCTCCAACTGCCCACCACGGCTGGCCATCGGCTTGCTTTGGCAGAGATCCGAGAGGCCTATCGGGCTCAAGCGCTGAACCACCATCCGGATTCAGGCGGCTCGGTAGATGGAATGCGTCGCCTGAATGAGGCCTATCAATTGCTGAAGGAGTTGTACCGCCAGACTGTTTGATCGTCTCAAACGAGTCCGCATATTGGTCTCACCAAGGGTCTCGTTCCAGTAAATCTAGACAATGGGCCGTGAGCTCTCAGGCCCTGGAAATGGAGCCAAATCCGCGGACGCCTCTGTGACGAAAAGGACTTTCGACCTTCACTCCGGGGTCATCGCTCAATGGAGGTCAGATAACCATTCACGTCCCAACCGGAACGGGTCCCATCCAAATCGTCGGAAGACAGCTCTATCCACACTGCCCGCTCGCATGCCGACGAGACTTGTCTTATTGGTCTCGCATAAGACATTTGCCAAGTCGCGTTTATATTCTTAGCTGCAACGGTTGATACTGCTTCCGCGGCCTTTGTCGGATTGCGGGACTCGCGAGTCGGGTAGGTCAATATTCTCACCTGAGACCCATTAATGGTCCCATCGCGCGTCAAGGACGATGCAATCGAGAAGCCCTTGGTCGAGGCTATTCCCATGTCTTGGGGGAGTTGCCAGTAGTGAGGTTGCCCCGTTGCAACAGATCGTTCATCGAGCGTTGATTCAGTGACAGCGGAGAAAGCGTTCATGGCAAGGGGAGCAGGCATCAACAGTTATAGGTTTCGATTTCCGAAGACATGAGCTTGTCAAACGACTGATCAACTGATGATCAACCAATAGGGCGATGTCGCTGTCAGTTTCTTGGTTTTCGTCGTTTCTGGCTTCAGTGTCGTCCAATTGCCCACCCATTTTGGAGCCTGGGAATGAGCGATCTCCCTGGGCAGTTGTTGACGCACGCTGAAGCCATACCGCTCGCGCACCCCAGTTGTCTTTTCTGAATTGGAACCACCTTCCTTGCCAAAGACATGTCCAAGTCACCGAAGAGGACGTGTCCAGGCAGCTGCACCAATGGAAAATCCCCTTTGGTTAGGCCCTTCTCCTTCTTGCGTACCTGTGTCATAGGCAGGTACGCAAAACTCCGGGACCCCTGCACAGAGGCCAGCATGTGAAGCGTCGCTGCCATGGGGCCGCCACGTGATTCGTTGCTCCCCTTAAGGATCTCAGCCTGGACGAAGAACGGGACTTATAATGTGTCTCGTACTAGATGGTTGTGAGCATCGATCCGGGTCGGCACCGTGGAGGTGCGGAGTGCCGGGTCACCAGGCCTCTTTTTCCTGGCGATCTCTCGATGTCCATTTCGGAAGCTGGAGATCTCCATACGTTTGCAGCGCCGAAGCTGCCATGCTTTTGACCTTGCCCTAGGCAGTTGAAATCTGCCCAGATGGTGACGGTCGGCTACATCCATCGGGTCACACCATGAATGCCCTAAGGATCTGACCGGGCCGCCAAGGAGCCCGCATCGGCATCGCTTGTCTTGAATAGGAATTGTTCTGAGACTCATCTCTGGTCTAATCTGAGCACCTCAATCGCCATTCAGCCTGTTTTCCCTCGTCGTGGCGTATCACACAAAAGGGCGGCGACAGCGATTCTGAAGATTGCGTGGCCGATCCCGGCCGGTACGCGACGCAAGTTTGTGGCTGGGCCACAGGCCCCTGAACGGCCAATCCGGCCTTGGTTCACTGCATGACGGAATCTGGGCTCTCAAGCCGCTCAATCCCTCGAAGCAGCGCCAGCCGGTTTTTGCCTATCTGTCTTGGGCAAGACTTGTGAGGAGACTCACCACTTGTCTACTGGTAGACTGCCTAGACGGCGCTTCGTGGGTCTGCTGGTTTTTGCATCGCTTGACCATGCACCCTTGGACGCCCATGCAGGGGTGATGACGCAACAAGGAGTGAGGCGGGTACCTCCATCAAAAAACAACTTTTCCTGATCTCTGCTGATCCGTGCCTCAACAACCGCGGCGTTGCCCTTAGGGGCAACGCATGGGAGGCGAGACGACCCTCAGTTCGGAGTCTGCAGGCTTTGGATCAGGAAATCGAAGTAGGGGACGGCGAGACTGGCTTCTTCGTTGGAGAGGAGCACCTGGGAGGCCTCCCTGAGTGCACGCATTGACTCGACCATTCCAGGCAGGGGCACACCGAGGCTGTTGTACATCTCGCGAGCACCCTCAACGCCAAGTTTTTGAATCAATTCAGTGCTGCCGGCCAGAACGCCGTAGGTGACCAGCCGCAGATACCAGCTGAAATCACGCAGACACTGGGCCCTTTGCTTCTGGCCAAAGGCGTTGCCGCCGGTGGCCACGTATTCGGGCTTGAGGCTGAACAGTTGGCGGGCCGCCTCGTTCACGATCTTCTTTTCGTTGTCCGTGAGCACACGCACAACCTGCAGCCGGATGGCTCCGCCTGAGAGGTAATCAACGATCGATCGCAACTCTCCGCCGGTGGGATAGCGCAACTGATCGTCAGCCTGGAGGATCAGATCCCGAACGACGCTCATCTACGGCACCATGCGCTTAGGCACTGTATCGAGAAGCAGGCTCCCCAGGCCACCGCCCGTGTCCAGGTGTAACGCCCCTTCGCATCTGGCCCGATCGGACGCCTGGGGCTGGCGTCGATAGGGTCAGGTGCCCCACCAGCCGATCGCAGCCCTGATGGATCCCGTACCCCACCCCATCGGCTCGCGGTTGACCGTTCGCATCACCGACCTCAACCATGACGGCCAGGGGGTGGGCCGCGCCGGCGATCAGGTGGTCTTCGTTGAAGGAGCCCTGCCGGGAGAAACGGTGGAAGTGCTGGTGCGCCACCGGGCCAAACGACACCTGCTGGCCGAGCACCGCTCCACCCTGCTGCTCAGCCCCGACCGCCGAAAACCCCCTTGCATCCTGGCTGAACGCTGCGGTGGCTGCAGCGTTCAGCACCTTGACTATGCGGCCCAGACCCGTTGGAAACAGGACCAGGTGCAGCAGGCCCTGCGCCGGATCGGTGGCTTCGATCTGATCGTGGCTCCGATTCTGAGCGCCGAAGCTCCCCTCGGCTACCGTAACCGTGCCGTGATTCCCCTGGAGCGCACGGCGGAGGGGAAGGTGCGGGCTGGTTTCTACCGCAGTGGCAGCCACCGCATCGTCAACATGAACCGTTGCCCGGTGCTCGATCCCCGTCTTGATCGGTTGATCGCCCCTCTGAAGGCGGATCTGGAGGCCAGTGACTGGCCCATTGATGTGGATCTGGCCGACGAGGGCGGCCTGCGTCACCTGGCCCTGCGCATCGGTCAGCACACAGGTGAGGTGTTGATCACCTTGATCAGCAGCCATCGCGAGCTTCCTGGCCTTGAAGCGATGGCCCAAGGCTGGATGGAGCGCTGGAGCGAGCTGGTGGGGGTGGGCCTCAACCTGCAACCCCGCTCGGGCAACACCCTGTTGGGGGCGAGCACCGAATGGATAGCCGGTCGTCCCTGGCTGTTGGAACGGTTTGCCGGACTGGAGCTGCGCATAGCCACAGACACGTTTTTTCAGGTGAACACGGCCCAGGCAGAGCGGCTTGTCCCCCTGATCCAACACGCCCTTGAACCAGCGCCTGGCGTGAAGTTGGTTGATGCCTATTGCGGGATCGGCACCTTCAGCCTCCCCCTCGCGGCGGCGGGTGCTTCGGTGCTGGGGCTGGAACAGCATGAGGGATCGGTGCTGCAGGCCAGTGCCAATGCCGAGCGCAACGGTCTGGACCAATGCCGTTTCCTGGCCACGGATGTGGACACGGCCCTGGCCGATGCACTTCAGGACGCTGACGGCCTCTTGCTCGACCCGCCCCGCAAGGGCCTGTCCGCAACCCTCTGCGCCACGGTGGCCGCCGCCGCCCCCCAACGGGTGGCCTATGTCAGCTGCCATCCCGCCACCTTGGCCAGGGATCTGTCCCTCCTCTGCGAAGACGGACGGCTGCAACTCAAGAGTGTGCAGCCGATCGACTTCTTCCCCCAGACCAGCCACGTGGAGAGCCTGGCTGTGCTTCAGCGCAGCTGAGCGCCGAACTGGCTTTCCAGGGCCGCGCGTATACGACCGTGGGCTTCCTCCACCTCACCATCGGTGAGGGTGCGGCTGGAATCCCGGTAGCGCAGACGGAAAGCCTGGCTGCAGCGGCCCGCCGCCACCTGCTCACCTTCATAGCGATCCACCAGCTCCACCTGTTCCAACAGCGGTTTGCCCGCTTTACGGATCGCTTGGATCAGCTGGCCGCTGGCGAGATCCCTCGGCACCACCAGTGCCAGATCCCGTTCGGCCGCAGGCACGGTGGCGTAGGGCCGGAAACTGGGCTGCCAGCGGTTGCGCCGAGTGGCGGCCGTCAGCAGCGGTGCCAGCTCCAACTCGAACACATGGGTGGCTTCGGGCAGGTCGAGGATCTCGGCCTGGGCGGGGTGAAGCTGGCCGAACCAGCCGATGGACCGCCCCTCCAGCGCTACCGCAGCGGAACGGCCTGGATGGAGCAGGGGGTGGTCGCTAACTGGCCGATCTTCCGTGGTGAGGTTGAGGCTTGCCAGCGCCCGCTCGAGTAGCCCACGGGCTTCGAAGTAGCTCGGGCTGCTTGGTTTGCCGCCACTGGACCAGAGTTCAGCGCTACGGCGGCCGCTGACCACACCGGCCAGCTGCAGCCGCTGGGGGGGCGCCTTGGGCGTGGATTGGAAGACATGGCCAATCTCAAAGGCCCAGAAACCTGGACTGCCCGCTTGGAGGTTGCGGCGGGCGGCCTTGAGCAGCTCCTCAAGCATGGAGTCCCGCAAATGGCCGTACTCCGCCAGCAGCGGATTGGCAAGGGGGATCCGGTCTTGGCCTTCCCCCACCAGGGAAAGGGCACAGGTTTCCTGGAACCCAGATAGGGCAAGGGCCCGACGCAGGCGGCGCTCCCCCTCCTGGCTGGGGCTCAGCCCCCCCGGAGCGATCGGGTCCGGCAGGTGGGTCGCAAAGCGGTCGTAGCCCACCAGGCGGGCCACCTCCTCGATCAGGTCCACTTCCCGTTGAAGATCCTTCGCCCGGGAGGGCAAGACCTGGACCCGCCAACCTTCCTCGATGCTCTCCAGATGGCAGCCGAGGGCCCCCAGGGTGCGCTCGATATCGGCATCGGGGAGATCCTCCGCCTCGCCCTCGATCAGCACCGGCCCCAGCAACTGGTGCAGGGCGTCCCGACGCAGGTGCAGCGCTTGGACAGGGGCGACTGGCAATTGATGCAGCCAACGGGGGCCAGGTCGGCCTCCGGCCAGTTCACAGATCCACTGCACCGCCCGGTTCGCGGCTTCCAGGGTCGCCTCCCGGGGGAGCCCCTTCTCGAAGCGGGTGCTGGCGTCAGTGCGCAGACCTACGCTGCGGGCACTGCGGCGCACCTGCGGCGCGGCGAATACCGCGGCCTCCAGCCAGAGGTTGGTGGTGGCCTCGGTCACGGCGGTGGCAGCTCCGCCCATCACCCCAGCCAGGGCGATGGGCTGATCGGCATAGGTCACCACCAGGGCTTCTTCATCGAGTTGGTGATGGCTGCCGTCGAGAGCCTCGAACGACTCACCGCTACGGCCCTGGCGCAGCCCCAGTGCAGCCGGGTCAAGCTGGCCACCGCTGAGGCCCGCCAGCCGGTCGGCGTCGAAGGCATGCAGCGGTTGCCCCGTTTCCAGCATCACCAGGTTGGTGATGTCCACTACGTTGTTGATCGAGCGCAGGCCAGCCCGCTCCAAGCGCTGTTGCAACCAACTGGGGGAGGCTGCCACGGCCAGGCCGGCCAAGGCCGTCATGCTGAACAGACCGCCCTCTTCGATCACCACCTGCGCTACCGCTCCCACGGGCAACGGTGAGGAGGTCACAGACGGCGGTGGTGGTGGCAGGTGCAGGGGGGAACCGGTCAATGCGGCCACCTCCCGGGCTATCCCCTGCATCGAAAGTCCGTCGGGCCGGTTGGCCGTAATGGCCAGTTCCAGCACCTGATCGTCCAGACCCAGGCTTGGTCCCACCGGGGTGCCAGGCGCGGGAAGGCTCTCCAGCAGGTCGTCGAGAACGGCGATGCCATCGGAGGCATCGGCCAGGCCCAGCTCCCTGAGGGAGCAGATCATGCCGCTGCTGGCCACGCCCCGCAGTTCCGCCGGTTTGATGGTCAGGTCGATGGCAGGCAAGTGGCTGCCCACCAGGGCCACCGGCACATGGATCCCAGCGCGCACGTTGGCGGCTCCGCAGACGATCTGGAGGGGTCCAGATGCGCCCACATCAACCGAGCAGACACTGAGTTTGTCGGCGTTGGGATGGGGCTCACGAGCCTCGACGAAGCCCACCACCACTCCGGCGGCCCGGGCGGCCAGATCCTCGATCGATTCCACCTCGAAACCCGCCACCGACAGACGCTCCGCCAGTTCGACGGCCGGGGTGTCGCAGGCCACCAGCTCCCTGAGCCATCGGAGCGAGACCCGCATCGAATCCTTCGATCACACAAGGCAGGATCCTAAGGACCGGACCCAGAGGGGGCGGACGAGTTGATACGCTTGACCATTGTCAACTTCGCCACGCATCAGCGGCGCAACGTCCTTATGGCCAAGAACAAGGGCGTCCGGATCGTGATCACTCTTGAGTGCACCGAATGCCGGTCCAATCCCGCCAAACGTTCCCCCGGTGTGTCCCGTTACACCACCGAGAAGAACCGCCGGAACACCACCGAAAGGATCGAACTGAAGAAGTTCTGCCCTCACTGCAACAAGCCCACCGTCCACAAAGAGATCAAGTGAGGTCCAGCTCCCTTCCGTCTTCGTCCCCGTTCGTCACCCCATGACCAGTTCCTTTTTTAAGAAGCGTCTTTCACCGATCAAACCCGGTGATCCGATCGACTACAAGGACGTCGATCTGCTCAAAAAGTTCATCACCGAACGCGGCAAGCTTCTGCCCCGCCGGCTCACCGGCCTCACGGCCCAACAGCAGCGCGATCTGACCAATGCGGTCAAGCGGGCTCGCATCGTGGCCCTGCTCCCGTTCGTGAATCCCGAAGGCTGATCCCCACGGGCAGGCGCATCCCGCCTGCCCGATCCCTTGAAGGAGGGCAGGCGTGCAACCCGGTGATCTGGTGGGCCTGCTCGATCGGCAGGAGCCCAAGCTGGCTGTGATCGCATCCGTCCAGGGCAGCCGGGCTCACATCCTCGTTGGTAACGAGGCCAAGGCCCAGCAGCTTCCTCTGCGGCAGCTGGATCTGATCTGCCCCCTGCCCAAGGGGCTGGATCCGGTGCACCGCCTCCAGTCGTCGCCGTGGTGGATCACGGAGGTTTCCTTGCGGGCCGCCACCCCCACCCGACGGGACTGGGCCGCCGCCTGGCTGTTGCTGCAGGAGCCCGCTGGGTCCCTCCCCCTCTCTGATTTCGTCGCCCTGGTGGTGGCGGAAGACACACCCGTGAGCCTTGCGGCCTGCTGGTTGCAGCTGCAGCGCCCCGGCCAGGATCTCTTTCGCTGGCGGCAGGGGCAGATCCAGCCCCGCACCCTCGAGGACCTACGTGCCCTGCGCCACGGCAGGCGGCGCCAGCACCTTCTTGAGCTTCGCCAGCGGCATTGGCACGGCGCTTTGCGACAGCGAACGCCCATCGATCCAGGCGTGTTGCTTCCGGTCCACCGCCAGGAATTGGAGCTCCTGCTCGCCTGGGCCGCCGGGGACCAGGACCAGCCCCTGCCATCCGATCTGCTGCGGGCCCTGCAACAGGCCCATGTGGCCCCCGAGCCAGGCCCCCTGCGCCATCTGTTGGTGGATCTGGGCCAATGGGAGCCCCACGGCCTTCCCTCCCTGCGCCGAACCATCTGGTCCCAGCAATTTGCTCCCGAGTTGCTCGCCGAGGCGACCGGGTTAGCGGCGATCAGCGAGGAGGAGCAGCCCGGCGATGGCCATCGTCGCGATCTCACCGGGCTGCGGGCCTTCACGATCGATGACCCAGACACCCTGGAGATCGATGATGCCCTCTCGATCGAGGCGCACCAGGACGGAGGCCTGCGGTTGTGGGTTCACATCGCCGATCCCGACAGGCTTGTGGCGGCGGGAAGTCCCCTCGATTTGGAGGCCCGCCGGCGCGCCACCAGCCTCTACCTGGCGGGTGGAACGGTGCCCATGTTCCCCCTGGAGCTGGCGGCCGGTCCCTTCAGCCTGCGCCAGGGCACCCGCTGTGCGGCCTGGAGTTACGGCATCGATCTGGCGCAGGACGGCAGCGTTGAAGATTTTGAGCTCTGCCGCAGCTGGGTGCGGCCCACCTATCGACTCAGCTACGAAGACGGCGATGATCTGATCGAGCTGGCCCCCCCCGAAGACCCGGACCTGGCCGTGCTCCATGGGTTGCTGGAGACCCGGCGCCGATGGCGACTGCAGCAGGGGGCCCTGCTGATGGAGCAGAGCGAGGGAAGGATCCGGCAACGGGGCGCCGAGCCCGTTCTTGAGGTGGTGGACCCTTCCCCAGCCCGTCAGATGGTGGCCGAAGCCATGATCCTTGCCGGCGCAGTCGTGGCGGCCTATGGCTCGAGCGCCGGTCTGGCCCTTCCTTACCGGTCGCAGCCGCCAAGCGTGCTGCCATCGGAGGCTGAACTGGAGGCGCTGGAGCCTGGTCCCGTGCGCCATGCGCTGCTGCGCCGGGGCCTCACCCGGGGGGTCACCTCCTGCAGCCCCTCACCCCACTTCAGTCTGGGGCTCCAGGCCTATGTGCAAGCCACCTCCCCGATCCGGCGCTACAGCGACCTGCTGCTGCAGCGCCAGTTGGCTGCCCACCAGGGCGGAGGCCGTCCCCTGGAAGGGGAACAACTGGCTGGGCTTCTTGATCCCCTCGATGTCGCCCTGCGCCAGACGGTGCAGATTGCCCGGGAAGACCAGCGCCATTGGCAACAGGTTTGGTTCGAGCTCCACCGCAGGGAGCACTGGCCGGCGCGATTCCTGCGCTGGCTCCGACCCCAGGATGGCCTGGCGCTGGTGCACCTGGAACCGCTGGCCATGGATCTGGCGGCCATCGCTCCGGAGCCATGCCAGCCCGGAGATGACCTCGATGTCCAGGTGGTCGAGGTGGATGCCCTCTCCGACCGCCTGCGGCTGAAGGCCGTCCGTTCAGGCCGCCAGCCGTGAGATTCGTAGCCAGGGCCCCCAGGGGTTCAGGGTGCCAATCATCCGTACGGCGGTGGGCCTTTCCAACAGGGCAAGCCAGGCATTCAGGGCCGGCTCCAGGGTGATCACGGGCCATGTTTCTGTCTCAGTGCCCAGCTGGTATCCCCCTTTTCCATCCGGCGTCAGGGTGCCGGCCCACAGCCGTTCTCGGGCGTTCACCACTCCGCTGGCGGGGTCAAGGTGCGAATCGCCGTCGAGGAAACCGTTGGCCCTGAGGCAGGAGGGTTCAGCCAGCACCTGCCGTTGGCGGTCCGCCCACTCGGGGTGGTGCCAGGGGGTGTCCCAGAGGGGTACGGGCCCTCCGGGTGCCTGGGGATCGCTGATCAGGCGTTCCTGGAGCTCCCGCACGGGCAGCTCGGCTGGCGTGATCCCCTTAAGGCAACAGAGAGCCGCCGCCAACCCTGCGGCCTGACCCACGTTCAACACCAGGGGCTGCAACCGGGTGGCGCCATTGGCCATGTGGCTGGTGCCGATGCCCTTGTCGGCGGCAATCAGGTTCTCCACGTCGGCGCTCACAAGTGCCCCGTAGGGCACCGTGAAGGGTGTTCCACTCCAGCGCCCACCCCAGGGGCAGGCTTTCGGGGCTAGAGGCCAGTCCGCACCGGGGTAGTGGTGGTCATTGACATAGTTGCCCACGGCGATGGACGCGAGGGTTCCGTCGCTGTCGAGTGGCAAGGGGGCAATCGCGGCGCCGGAGCCTTGCGGCAGCAGATCCTGCTCCCGGACCAGCGCTCGGGCCACCAGCCGTCGCCCTTCGCGCCAGTAGGGCATCAGCGCCAAGCTGCCTCGTGCCCCTATCCCGATCGAAGGAGTTGGGGAAGTAGCTGAAGGCACCTGCTCGGGGAAGGGGGCGCTCGCCGGTTGGATCCAGCCACCGCTGGCCTCCCGCAGGCTGGCCAGGAAGGCGAGGCTGTGGGCCTGCATCTCCTGCTCAAGCTCGGTATAGGCCTCCCCATCGCCGCTGAAGGCACGCTCCAACCCCTGGTGCCAGTCGTTGCCATGCAGGGGCCAGTTCAGCATCACCAGGCCACCCGGCAGGCGCCCGTAGGTGAGGGTTCGCTCAAGGCCGAAGGTGGCTGTGGCCCGCTCGAAAGGGGCCGCCAGGGGAGCCACCTCCCCAGGACTGGCGCCATCTTCCAGTTGGCCCATCACCACCCACGTGGGGGATTGGACGGGCTGGTGCCGGAAGAACGCGTCGCTTTCCAACCGCTCCTGGCTCGGAGCACTCGGTTCCCCCCATTGCTCCTGTGGCTCCCATCCCAGCCGGAAGGAAGCCTGGGCGAGGGGGAAGAGATCACCCCGGTCACTGCCATCCACCAGCACCTGGAGCTGGATCCGGCGGGGACCTGCCGGCGTGTCCAGCTCCACGGAGGCGATGCGTGCCCCCCTTCGTTCCACCGCCAGCAGGCTGCAGCCTGGCCACCAGCGCAGGTGGGGTTCTGCGGCCACCCAGCGCTGCAGGATCGCCTCAGCGGTGAACGGGCGATAGCCGAAACAGCTCACCCAGTTCTGATCGAGGCCCTCCGGTTCCTCCCGTTCCAGGGCCCGCAGCAGGGCCCCCCAGAGGCCCGTTTGCCAGGGGGTGAGTTCATTGCCATCGGGTGCACAGACGCCGGCGGCGCTCACCATCCCGCCCAACCAGGCGCCCGGGGTGAGGAGCAGGGTGTCGGCTCCCGTGCGGGCGGACTGCAGGGCCGCCGCAACCCCACCGCTGCCTCCACCCCAGACCACCACGGCCGAGCGATCGTCAGAGCAGGGCACGGCTAGCGGCGCAGGATGGGGGAGACCAGCTTGGCGTTCCAGCCGCGACCCGGCATCACTGGCGGGTGATTCCGGAGGACACGGGAGTGATCGGTAGGATCCGGCTTCGGCGCGGGACCGCCCAGGCGGCGTTGCGGGCCCATTGACACCGCCGATGACCTACACCCTCACAACTCCGCTCTACTACGTCAACGACAAGCCCCATCTCGGCAGTGCCTACACCACCCTGGCCTGCGATGCGGTGGCGCGTTTTCAACGCCTCCGGGGGCAGCAGGTGGTGTTCATCACCGGCTGCGACGAGCACGGCCAGAAGATCCAGCGCACGGCCGAGGCCGCCGGCCTGAGTCCCCAGGCCCATTGCGATGCCGTCAGTTCCCAGTACCGCGAGCTGTGGGATCGCTGGCAGATCAGCAACGACCGCCTGATCCGCACCACCGATGGGCGCCATCGGCGCATCGTCGAGCAATTCTTCGCCCGGGTGGAGGCCAACGGCGACATCCTCGAGGGGCGTCAACAGGGTTGGTACTGCGTCGCCTGCGAGGAATTCAAGGACGACCCCCACGAGGCCCAGGATCCGGAATGTCCCATCCACCGCCGACCACTGGAGTGGCGCGATGAGGTCAACCTCTTCTTCCGCCTGTCCCGTTACCAGGGGGCGATCGAGGAGCTGATTGGCCGCGAGGGGTTCATCCAGCCCGCCAGCCGTGCCCGCGAAGTGGAGAACTTCGTTCGCCAGGGTCTGCGGGATTTTTCCATCTCTCGCCTCCAGTTGCCCTGGGGCATCCCGGTGCCAGGGCACCCTGGTCACACGTTCTATGTCTGGTTCGACGCCTTACTTGGCTATCTCACAGCCTTGCTTGAATCCGGCGATGAACCCGATCTGGACGGGGCCTTGGCGCGGGGTTGGCCCGCCAGCCTGCATGTGATCGGCAAGGACATCCTGCGCTTCCATGCGGTCTATTGGCCGGCGATGCTGCTTTCGGCCGGCCTGCCCCTGCCCGAGCGCGTGTTTGGCCATGGCTTCCTCACCCGGGAGGGACAGAAGATGGGCAAATCCCTAGGCAATGTGCTCGATCCCGCCGTGTTGCTGGAGCGCTGTGGCCGCGATGCGGTGCGCTGGTATCTCCTGCGGGACATCGCCTTCGGTGACGACGGCGATGTCCAGCAGCAACGGTTCGTGGACCTGGTGAACAACGATCTGGCCAACACGATCGGCAACCTGCTCAACCGCACCGCCTCTATGGCACGCCGGTGGTTTGACGGTGCGGTGCCACCGGCTGGAAGAGCCCTTGCTCCTTCCCACACCCTGGCCCTGGCCGCCGCTGCCGCTTGCTCTTTGGTGTTGGCGTCCCTGGAGCGTCTCGACTTCAAGGCAGCGGCCGAAGCGGCCCTGCAACTGGCCATCAGCGCCAATGGTTTTCTCAACGATGGTGCGCCTTGGAGCCGCATCAAGCAGGAAGGCCAGATCGAATCCGTGGCGGAAGACCTCTATGCGGTGCTGGAGACGACTCGTCTGGTGGCCCTGCTGGTGGCCCCCCTTGTGCCCGATCTGGCGGGGCGGATGCTGGAACAGCTGGCTCAGCCAGCCGTGGAGAGCGCTTCGAACCAAAAGGCCGCCGAGAGCCGCTGGCTCGAGCACCTGACCTGGGGGGGCCTCGTGCCGGGCAGCCCCTTGCCGGAACCCGAGCCGGTGATGGCCCGCCTCGAACTGGACGGACCGCTGTGAGGGGGGCTTGCCCGCTGGCCCTCGCCCTGGTGGTGACTCTCTCGGGTTGCTGGTCTTCCCCCCCCCGCAAAGAGAAGCCATTGCCCTTCGTTTTTCGCAGTCTCAACCTGCGTCAGCAGGATGCCAAGGGCCGGCCGAGCTGGGAACTGCGCAGTCCGGAGGCCCGCTACGACCTGACCGCACGGATGGCCCATGTGCGCACACCCCAAGGGTTGATCTACGCCAACGGCCAACCTCGCTACCGGGTTCGGGCCGGCAAGGGTACGGTGTACAACGATGGCGAACGCATCACCCTGGAGCAGGCCGTTCGCATTGATGTGATCGGCGACCGGCCCGTTCAGATCAGCGGCGACAGGGTGCAGTGGATTCCCCGTCAGCATCTGATGGAAATCGACCAGCGCCCTGTTGCACTCGACCAACAGTCGAAATTGAGCTCCCGCACGGCCCGCTTCCGTCTCGACATCGATCGGATCGAATTGCGGGGTGCCCCGCGAATGGAGCGCTGGGAAGGCAAAGGTCGGCTCGACCACGGCAAGGTTCGCGGCAAACCCAACACCGTGCTCGACGTCGCCCAAGCTGACTGGAACCCCAGCAGTGGGTCCCTGCAGGCAAAAGGTCCCGTTCGCGGCGAACGGCGACCCCCTGGCGGTTCCTTGCAGGTGCTCACGGCCTCCCGCCTCGAGGGCAATACCCGCCTGCAATGGTTGGATTTCTTTGCGCCGCTGCGGCTGACCGACCAGGCCCAGAAAGCCTGGCTCGATGCAGGTGACAGCCGTTGGGATCTCAAGCAGCAGCGCATTCAGAGTTCCCATCCCTTCCAGGCCGCCGTCGGCAAGCTTCTGATCAGGGGCCAATCCTTCGAGATTCTTCAGGTCCCCCAGACCGTCCATATCCCTAGCGGCTGCGACCTGCGTCAGCCGACGGACTGGTTGCAGGCCACTGACTGCCTCTGGAACTGGGACACCCAGGCGATCCAGGCCACCGGCAACGTGGTGCTTCGGCGCACGGCAAACCAGCAGGTGACCCGATCCAGTCAGGTGAGCGGCAACCTTGGCGCCAAGGGCCTTGCTGTCTTCACGACACCGGGCGGTCGGGTGTCGTCTGACCTGCGTCTGCCTCCCCAGGCTCCCCAGCGGCGTCCCAGTGCTCCAGTGACGTTCTGAGGCGCATGGACCAGCCCTGCAGCCAGGTTTCATCGCTGCGGCTGAAGCAGCGGGGCGACCAGCCCGCCAGCAGAACCCAGCCCCCGTCGGCGATCGGCTGGATCAGCACGGCCGGAACCCCCGCAGGGAGACCGACAAACTCATCTCGGCCGGGATAGAGACGCAGATCCACCAAGGAGACCACCCGGCCGATCGAACGGGCCCGGTTGCAGATGGCCCCAGGTATGAAGGCCTCCTCGGCCAGCACACCTCGCTTCATCAGGGTGTTGCCGCGCCAGTGGACCAGCACCGAGGCCGCAGGGGTGGCGGTGAGCAGCATCTGGGTGCCCCAGGCAAGCTCCTCCGCCAGCTGCGTCGGCAACGCGGGCCACATCTCCAGTCCCTGGCGACCCTCCAGCTCCACCCGCTCGGGGGCGTTGGGCGCTGCCCTGGTCCAGAGGAGGGCGACCAGCATCAGCCCAACCGCCAGCAGGCTGGCCAGCACACCCGCACGCTCTAGCGAGGGGGTCGTCTCTGCGGTCGTCCACTGGTTTGCTAGGCAGAGAATGAGTCCCAGCAGGCCCGCCACCAGTGTCACCCTTGCCGCCCGCGGCATGGCGATGAACTCCATCGGGTCATCCCAACGCTGCCACAGCACCCCCAATCGGGCCGAACCCCGAGACAGGAAGCACCACTGAGGGCAAACTAGGGCGTCGTTGTGTCCGCAAACTCTTGCGCGCTCTCCGCCCTCTCCTGATCGCCGTGGTCCTGCTGGTCCTGGCGGTCCTGCCCGCTCCAGCCGCCTGGGCCCTCGCCGCAGAGGATCTGCCGGCAACCCCACCCCAGGAACGCGTGGTTGATCGCTCCGATGTGCTCAGCCGCGCCGCCATCACCGATCTCGAACGAAGGCTTGAGCAGCTTTCCGCCGACCATGTCGACGCCCATCTGCTCACGGTGGGACGACTCGATTACGGCCTCACCCTGGAGGCCCTTGCGCAGCAATTGGTGGAGCGTTGGACTTTGGCCAATGGGGATGACGCCACGTTGGTGCTGCTGATCGAAACCCAGAACAACACCGCAGCCCTAGCCGCATCGCCGGATCTGCTTGAACAGTTGCCGCCTTCTCTGCTTGAGAGCACGGCCGAATCCACCATGGGAGTTCCCCTGCGGGATGGCGCGCGCTACCGCCAGGCCTCCCTCGATGCCTTGCAGCGCCTCCAAACGGTTCTTGCCGGTGGGGAAGACACCGGCTCCCCGGTCGTGCAGGAGCGCCTTACCCTTCCTTCCAACATTCCCACCCGGGAGCAGACCGCGGCCAGCAATGCCTTCACCTGGGTGATCGTGCTGCTGGTGGTCGGCACGATCGTGCCGATGCTCACCTGGTGGGTTTTTTCCCGCTGAACACACCATGGGCCTGACCGATTGGATGGGAGCGTTCGGGAAGGCCCAGGCGCTTGATCTCAGCAACGACTTGGACCGGGCCTACGAGGCAGCGCTCCTGATCCAGAGCCTGGAGCTCGAGTATTACAACGACAGACCCGTGCGGCCTGAGTTGGAACTCAGCATTCCCCGCTCCGCGAAGGCCCAGATGCTGCGTCGGTTCCGGGTTGCTTTGCAGGTCTGCAAACAGGCTCTCGATGCACTGGAGCCCCATCGGCCTGAATTCGACGGCCAGGAGTTGCGCCAGCTTCAGCTGATCGAATCGGTGACAGCCCGCTACATCAGTCGCAGTCAATTACCGAGTATCAGCCGATCGCCAGAGATGTTGCCCCGCAGCCTGCTGGGGGTGTTCGATCGCGTGCGTCGCCAACTCGACCCCGAAGCGGAGGCCACGGTGGTGGCCGGTTTCCGCAGGCGTCGCGATTCGACCCTGGTGTCGCTGCGGATCCTGTTGCTGCTGATCCTGGTGCCGGTGCTGGTGTCGCAGGTGAGCCTTACCTACGTGATTTCCCCTTGGATCGATCACATCTCGCCCTCCCAGAGCTTTCTGAATCAGCCACGCCCCCACTTGGCGGAGGAAGCCTCAAAGGAACTCCGCTCCTACCGCTCCCAGATCGAGTTCGATGCACTCCTGAGTGGCAAGGCGCTTCCCTCCGCCGAAGAGATGCGCACCGAGTTGGCCCGCAAGGCCTCTGAACTCAACGAAGAAGCAATCAGAAATAGCAACCAAGCGATTAAGAATGTTGCTGCAGATGCCTTTGGCTTGTTTGGTTTTCTACTGGTTTGTTTGTTTGGCCGCGAAGAAATCAGGGTTTTACGTGGGTTTCTCGATGAGGCTGTTTACGGCCTCAGTGATAGTGCAAAGGCCTTTGCCATCATCCTTTTTACTGATATTTTTGTTGGTTTCCATAGCCCTGAGGGATGGACGGTTCTCCTGGGTGGTATTGCCCACCACTTTGGATTACCAGAGCAGGAAAATTTTGTCCTTCTCTTCATCGCTACTTTTCCGGTCATCCTGGCCACGATCTTCAAGTATTGGATCTTCCGTTATCTCAACCGTGTCTCGCCCTCTTCCGTGGCCACCCTGCACAACATGAACGGTGGCGGCTGACCTCACCTTGATCACCGGACCCAGTCGCGGAGGCAAGAGTCGTTGGGCTGAACATCTCGCAGGCAACCATCCGGGCCCGGTCATCTACGTGGCCACCGGGCCCGATCTCCCTGACGACCTGGAATGGCAACAGCGGCTGGGTGGGCACCGCGTTCGCCGTCCAAGCCACTGGGCCACCCAGGAGGTGGGTGCGGGTCTTCCTGAATACCTGATGGACGCTCCTGTGGAGCCCCTTCTGTTGATCGATTCGCTGGGTACCTGGCTCGCGCACCACCTCGCGTTGGACCCCATGGCCTGGGAGCAACGCCAGGCAACCCTGCTGCAGGCGATCGATGGCTGCAGGGCCGTGCAATTGCTGGTGGCCGAGGAGGTCGGATGGGGCGTCGTTCCGCCTACGGCCATCGGGGGGCGCTTCCGCGATCGACTGGGCCGATTGGAGCAGCTGCTGATGCAGCGGTCCCGGGCAGCATGGCTCGTGACCCACGGCCGGGCCATCAACATGCTGACCTGCAGCGTTCCCGTGCCCGAGGCCTGATCGGATGCCCCAGGTGGTTCTCTACCAGCCCCAGATACCACCCAACACCGGCAACGTGGCCCGCACCTGTGCGGCCACGGAGACCCCCCTGCACCTGATCGAACCCCTGGGCTTTGTGATCGACGATCGCCAGCTGCGCAGGGCCGGGCTCGACTACTGGCCCTGGGTGCAGCTTCAGCGCCACAGCGACCTGGACAGTTTCGAGCAGCAGCGCCTTCGGCAGGGTGGGCGGCTCCTGGCTCTCAGCAGCCAAGGTAAGGGCAGCTACAGCGATTTCCGCTTCCAATCGGACGATTGGCTGCTGTTCGGCCGGGAGAGCGATGGTCTTCCCCCATCCTTGATCCGCGCCGCCTATGGGTGCCTCACCATCCCCATGCCCGGTGGAACCCGCTGTGGCGGTGGTGTGCGCAGCCTCAACCTGTCGGTGGCCGTGGGGGTGGTTTTGTTCGAAGCGCTTCGGCAGTTGAAATCCGCTCCCTGACTGGGATTCCCGGGTTTTCCGATCGCTGTTCGCTCGCCTGAACCTTGCCGAAGATGGTTCAAGCCGCTACTGTCTGCCCGACCCGGAGGATGCTGGCTTCTCCGATGGGTTTTGTCCGATGGGGAAAAAGCATGAAGCCTTCCAACTTGATCCGACAACCCTGGGCAGTCCTGTCCCTCGTTGCCGTTCCCACCCTTGGCCTCATGGGGCTGTTCAGCGCGATCCCAGGGATCGCTGATTCCAAGGGAGGATCCTTCGACACCACCGCCCTGAGCAGTCCCCCCGCCCTTGAACTGGCGGCCCTGCCCAGCCGGGACATGGTGTGGGTCAAGGTTCGAAACGAGGTCTCGGTCGAGGATCTGGCCCGCCAGCTCGAACTCAATGAATCTCGCCTGGCCCGGATCAACGAGGTCAATGAGGACCATCTCTTCGGCCCAGGTGATTGGTTGGTGTTTCCCTCCCAGAAAACTCGTAAAGCCAAGCTTCTCGCCTCTCTCGACACCAGCGAGCTCCGTCGTAATCCTCCGATACAGAGCCCTCCTCCTTTGGAGGAGTATCCGGTGGCACGGGTGGGCGACAACCTTCGCAAAGTCGCCCAGCGCTACGGCCTCTCCCCCCAGGAGATCCTCAAGTTCAATCCTGCCCTTGAAGCCACCAGGCTTGTGGTGGGCTCCCAGATTGGACAGGTCCAATCAGCCCCTGGCCGCAGGAGCCTGGTGCTTGGTCTCAACCCCGTCGGTAGCGGAGGCCTGAGCTGGCCCGAGCTTCCCCGGTTCGGAAACCCCAGCCCCAACGATCCACCTTTCACCACCACAGGTTGGCTGTGGCCCACCCAGGGGGTGTTCTCCTCCGGCTACGGGTGGCGCTGGGGCCGGATGCACAAGGGCATCGACATCGCCAACAACGTGGGAACTCCTATCCTTGCCGCCAAAGCGGGTCGCATCCTTACCGCCGGCTGGAACGATGGGGGCTATGGCTATGTGGTCGACATCCTCCATGAAGACGGCAGCATGTCCCGCTACGGCCACAACAGTCGGGTGCTCGTTCAGGTGGGCGACATGGTTCCCCAAGGCGCTGTGATTTCCCTGATGGGCAGCACCGGCAACAGCACGGGCCCCCACCTTCACTTCGAGATTCATCCCGCCGGACAAGGGGCCACCAATCCGCTTCAGTTCCTGCCCACCCGAGCCTGATCGGCCCATCTCACCACCTGGATCCTCACCAACCCCATCGTCTACACTCCAATCACCGCGGCTCGGTAGCTCAGCTGGTTAGAGCGTGGGATTCATAACCCCAAGGTCGGGAGTTCAAGTCTCCCCCGAGCCATCCGAAGGATCGGATAGCTCAGCAGAAGTGTCCGCCCCCACCAACGTCGGTTGACGTTGGTTTTTTTATGGCTCAGCGCATGTCAATCGCGTTGAGCCGATCGCGAAAGCTCAATCCGTTCACGCCACCGTTGGGGTCGAAGTCGTCGGGATCGGCCAAAGGAGCAACCTCCACCGGAACCACCACAGGGCCGGCTAACGCCGCCTGGGAACGACGGAAACGGCCTGAACCCTGGCCCTGGGGCCGCATCTCCAGCGAACGGCCGCCCTTGGGTCCACGCCGGCCCGGTCGGATGCCAGCCGCCAGGTCATCGGCAGCTCTGGTGAGCGGATGGGCCTTCAGTTCAGAACGCAACTGGTTGAGCAACCGGAAATGGCCGGTGGCGTTGTATTTGCGCAGCAGGGCCGGATCCCAGGCCATGGAGGCGTACGTGCAAAAGGTTCTCTACTGTCCAGCCTATGGCGGCAGCCCCCCATGGGATACCTGTGATAAATTGTTGCGTGGTTAAGTGGTAGTCGAGCCGACTTCGCTCAGCCCCCGCCCTTGTCACGGCCGATTCCGTTGCAAGGCAATTTCTCAATCTCCCATCCCCCCTTCTGCATGACGACCACCGGAATCTTCCGCGTAGGCTTGCCCGCCCCCGACTTCAGTGCCACCGCCGTCGTGGACCAGGAGTTCAAGGAAGTGACCCTGTCCCAATACCGGGGTAAGTATGTGGTGCTGTTCTTCTATCCGCTCGACTTCACATTTGTCTGCCCGACCGAAATCATCGCTTTCAGCGAGCAGTACGGCGAGTTCACCAGTCGCAACACCGAGGTGTTGGGAATTTCTGTAGATAGCCAGTTCAGCCACCTTGCCTGGGTGCAGACTGACCGCAAACAGGGCGGACTCGGTGACATCGCCTACCCCCTGGTGTCCGATCTGAAGAAGGAAATCGCCCGGGCCTACAACGTGCTCGACGAGGAGGCCGGTGTGGCCCTGCGGGGGCTGTTCATCATCGATCCCGATGGGATCGTTGCTCACGCCACCATCAACAACCTGCCCGTGGGCCGCAACGTCGAAGAAACCCTGCGGGTTCTTCAGGCCTTCCAATACGTGCAGTCCCATCCTGATGAGGTCTGCCCAGCCAACTGGACCCCAGGTGAAAAGACCATGAAGCCCGATCCCCAGGGCAGCAAGGAGTATTTCGCCGCCGTCAACTGATCACACCCCACCCACTGGGCTTGGGCAGGGCTCCCCGAGGGGGGCCCTTTTTGTTGGTTCAGGAATGGTCCCTGGGCTTTTCTGGACTCAACCCAACAGGCTTTCCAGCAGCCGGCGGCCGTCGATGCCACCGGTGCTCGGATCGCAGGCCCGCTCGGGATGGGGCATCAGCCCCAACACATTGCCTGCAGGATTGCTGAGGCCCGCCACGTCCCCCACGGAGCCATTCGGATTGTCGGCGTAGCGCAACACGACGCAGCCCTGGTCGTCGAGGACCTGGAGCTGCTCCGCATCCACCTGGAAGCGCCCCTCCCCATGGGCGATCGGCAGGGTGATTTCCTCGCCGCTCCCGTAGTGCCGCAACCAGCGCGAAGCCCCTGGTTCGACCCGAAGGCGGGCCGGCTCGCAAAGGAAATGGAGGCGGCTGTTGCGGGTTAGGGCACCAGGCAACAGACCCAGCTCCGTGAGCACTTGAAATCCGTTGCAGATGCCAAGTACGGCACCGCCTTGGTTGGCGAAGTTCACCAGCTCCTGCAGCACCGGCGCGAAGCGGGCGATGGCACCGCAGCGCAGATAGTCGCCGTAGCTGAACCCACCTGGCAGCACGATGGCCTCCAGGCCCGATAGGTCCCGTTCCTCATGCCAGAGGTAACGGGTGGGGATCCCGAGGCATCCCTCGGCGGCCCAACGAACATCCCGGTCGCAGTTCGAACCGGGGAATACCACCACTCCCAGTGTCATGACGGTCGCGCCGGTCAGTGGATCGAGTCGAGATCCAGCGTCCAGTTCTCGATGACCGGATTGGCCAGGAGACGGTCGCTGAGAAGCTCGAGCTGGGCGCGGGCAGTGGTGGAATCGGGGGCGTCCAGTTCCACCTCCACGGCCTTGCCGATGCGCAGGCTGCGGACACCTTCCACCCCTAGGCGGGCTGCGGCGGCACGGGTGGCCTCGCCGGCGGGATCCAGAACCGAAGGCCTCAGGGAGACCAGCACACGGGCGGAAAAGAGGGGCACCAGAGCTGGGATCGCTTTGTTACATCTTCGCAGCCCGGCACCCCCGAGGCCCAGCGGCTGTTCAGCTTGAAGGAGGACCTAACCCCGAGTTCTGGGGATGAACGGATCTCCCCTGCTGCTTGTTCGGCCATGGGCCGCCAGAGTGAACCCGATCGCCCTCAGCCTGGCGTTGCTTGGTCTGGCCCTGGTCGCCTCCCCCTGCAGATCAGCAGATCTGGAGCGGGTTCCCCTCCGCTGCCGCCTTGATCAGGGGCCCTGGAAGCCATGCGTCATGACCGTCAGCCAAGTGGGGCAGCTCTGGAGCCTCGAGTTGGCGGGCGAGTCGTTCGCCTTTCGCCACGACGGCAGGGGCCAGGTGACGATGCGCCGAGGCCAGGCCTCCCCCCGGGTGGTCAATGCCCGCTGGCTCGCGGATCAGACCCTCTGCTGGGATGGGGTCTGTGCCCAGGGAGCGCTGCCGCTCGACTGAGTCAGGCCAGATTCCAGGGCGCCACGGTCGAGGCCCAGGCCCAGCACCACCAGTTCGAGGGCCTCACGGCCGTGGGCGCTCGCCTCCTCGCCTGGCTCGTACCAGCACTCCAGTCTTGGTCCCACCGCCTGGATCTGCAGGGGACGGGGTTTATCCCGTTGCCACAGCCGGCCCTTCAGCCTCAGGATCGTCTGGCCGCGAATCTGCTCCAGAAGCGCAGCCTCTAACTGAGCCCGCTCGAAACGGCCCTCCAGCTCAAGCGCCACCGATTGCATCGGCACATGGCTGTGGTCGTGGTGGTGGTGGTCCTCGCCGTGATGGTCGTCGTCGTGATGCTCGCCGTCGTGATGGTGATGGTCGGGGTCGGGTTGACCAGAACCGTGCATCACTTGGTTGGGCCGCTCGATGCCGAACAGAATCTGGGGATCCACCACCCCCCGCTCCATCGTCAGCACCCGCACCCCGGAGCGCAGAACAGGGGTCAACCGACGCCGCACCCCTTCGAGCTGCTCGGCATCGATCCGATCGGCACGGCTCACCAACACCAGATCAGCAGCCTCCAGTTGTTCATCGAACAACTCGTCCAGGTCGTCCTGGTGATCGAGGCTGGGATCGGCCTGGCGCTGGGCCTCAAGGGCGGCAGGATCCCCCACCACGCTCCCCAGAGCCAGCGCTTCACCATCCACCACCGCCACCACCCCGTTGACGCGGGTGCGGGTGCGGATCTCGGGCCACTGGAATGCCTGCACCAAGGGCTCCGGTAGGGCCAGGCCGCTGGTCTCCACGACGATGCCGTCGAGGCGGTCCGCCTGCTTGAGCAGGGTCTGCATCGTGGGCAGAAACTCATCTTGGACGGTGCAGCAGAGGCAGCCGTTGGCCAGTTCCACCAGCCGGCCGTCCAATTCCTCCTCGGGGCAGAAGCCGCAGCTGCGCAGCAGGTCACCATCGATGCCCACCTCGCCGAATTCATTGACGAGCACAGCCAGCCGCAGGCCGCTGTGAAGAAGCAAATGGCGCAGCAGCGTGGTCTTGCCGGCCCCAAGAAAACCGGTGACAACCGTGACAGGCAGACGTTGGCTTCGGGTCATCGTCATGTCAGTGGCCCCTACCGATGCGCGCGCTGCCAGAAGAGTTATGGGCCAAAAACCAACCGTTGGTGGATTGACCGGCCTGGGAGTGGCGGCCCAGTGGCTGCAGCAGAGGCAGGGGGAACCTCAGTTGGGCGACGGGGAGCCTGGGCACCCTGGACATGACAGCAAATCGGTTCATTCGGGAGGGGTTCGCCCCGGGAAGGGAATGGGAAATCCTGCTGGCGTTCTAGGTGAAGGGATGGGAACCGGGCTTCCTTGCTCGCCCCATCGGCGGGACCGTGGCTGCACCCGGGTGGTGGGTCAAGAGCCGGACCCGGAGCGAAATCCCCACAGGAAGGAACCCGTTCTCCCAGGTGGCTAATCCGCCCTGAACCCAGATCTTAGATCTACCGGCACTGCAGGCTTTCGGCCGTGGCCACCCCAGTCCGGGGGTTGGTGCCGCTGGCGCGCAGACACAGGGCGCGCTGTTGGCTGCGGTCCAATACCGCGTCGCTGAAATCGGCACCCTCGATCGATGCGGCCTGGAAGCGGCTCTGCAGCAACATGGCGTTGCGCAGCACCGCATCGCGAAGGTCGGCGTGGTCAAAGCGGGTGGCAAAAGCCACCACGTCTTCCAGATCGGCGCGCCTGAGATCGCTGCCCTCCAGATCCGTGCCGTTGAACACGGCTCCACGAAGATCGCTGTCGCTCAGATCAAAGTTCGTCATGGTCGCCTTCAGGAACTCCTTCTGGCGCAGATCCTGGCCGTGCATGTCGGCGGTGAGATCCTGCATCGAGCGCTGACCACGCAGCTCGGGGGATGTGATCGCCGCTGCTGGGGCTACGACGGCTCCGTTCAGGCCGATCAAGAGGGCCAGCAGGGCGATCGCGGAGAGGAAGGGCTGCAACGCCGCACCTTTAGCTTGTGCTCTCAAGTTATGGCAGGCCCCGCCCCGCCGTGAGCCCCTGATGAGCATGTCCCTGCGGGTGGTGGTGCCGCCCCATCCCCTGATCGGTCACTGGTTGACCCTGCTGCGGGACCAGCAGACTCCCCCAGCTTTGTTTGCCACGGCGATGGCGGAACTGGGGAGATGGCTCACCTACGAAGCCCTGCGGGACTGGCTGCCCCACCGCAGCGTGCGTATCCAGACCCCCCTGGCGGAAACCGACGGCCAGGTGGTGGACGCCGCCGTGCCGCTGTTGGCCGTGCCGATCCTGCGGGCAGGACTGGGGTTATGGCAGGGGGCCCAGGCGGTGCTGCCGACGGCCCGGGTGGCGCACGTCGGCCTCCGTCGCGATGAGCACACCGGTATCGCCTCATGGTATCTCGACCATCTTCCGGAGAGCATCGGTGAGCGTGTGGGGGTGTTGGTCTTCGATCCAATGGTGGCCACGGCCGGGAGCCTCTCCCAGGTGCTGGAACGTCTGGAGGCAAAGGGGGTGAGAGGTCAGAGGGTGCGGGTGGTGTCCGCCCTGGCGGCAGCACCTGGGTTGAAGCATCTGGGCGAGCGCTTCCCCGATCTCACGCTCTACACGGCCTGCATTGACCCCGAACTGGATGGGGCATTTCGCATCGTCCCTGGTCTCGGGGATGCGGGCGACCGTCTGTATGGATCGGAGCAGGCCCACTTCCTAGGCTGAGTTCACCATCCACCACTGGCCCAGCCGCTGATTTCCATGGCCGAGCGCAACGACAGCGGCAACAGCGTCCTCGTCGGTGCCCTGGCCGGTGCCGTGTTGGGGGCGGCGGGCCTTGCTTGGTGGTTGCTGAGCGAGGCGGATCGCCGCCGTCAGGAACGGCATCAACGCCGTGGCCTGGAGCTCTCCCGCCTGCAGAACGGAGCCGATGAGCCCTTCCTGCCCGATCGCCATCCCCGCCTGGATCAGGAGCTCCAGGGCAAGGTCCAACAACTCAACCGGGCCATCGAAGACGTGCGCCGGCAGCTGGAGGCTCTGACCCCCGAGCTCTGAATCGGTTTCAGATCTGATCGACCGGAACGGTGGATCGGTAGGTTTCCCCTCAGTGCTTCGACGCCGGCCATGCTCCGCTCCGCCGCTATCACCCAGGGAATCCAGCGCTCCCCCAACCGCGCGATGCTGCGCGCCGTTGGCTTCGGCGACGGCGATTTCGACAAGCCGATCATCGGCATCGCCAACGGCTACAGCACGATCACCCCCTGCAACCTGGGGTTGAATGAACTCACCGAGCGGGCGGTGGCGGCGGCACGCTCTGCTGGGGCGATGCCCCAAACCTTCGGCACCATCACCGTCAGTGATGGCATCTCCATGGGCACCGAGGGTATGAAGTACTCCCTCGTGTCGCGGGAGGTGATCGCCGACAGCATCGAAACCGCCTGCACCGCCCAGAGCATGGATGGGCTGCTGGCGATTGGAGGCTGCGACAAGAACATGCCCGGCGCCATGCTGGCCATGGCCCGCATGAACATTCCGTCGATCTTTGTCTACGGGGGCACGATCAAGCCAGGCAAGCTGGGCCCCTGTGATCTCACCGTGGTGAGCTCTTTTGAGGCGGTCGGCCAGTACTCCGGCGGCCGCATTGATCTTGAGGAGCTCACCGCGATCGAGAAGAATGCCTGCCCGGGAGCGGGTAGCTGTGGCGGCATGTTCACCGCCAACACGATGAGCTCCGCCTTTGAAGCGCTGGGCCTGAGCCTCCCTTACAGCTCCACCATGGCCGCTGAGGACCATGAAAAATCGGACAGCGCCGCCCGCTCCGCCGAGGTGCTGGTCAACGCCATCAAAGCGAACATCTGTCCCCGCGACCTACTCACGCGCGAGGCGTTCGAGAACGCCATCTCCGTCATCATGGCCGTGGGTGGCTCCACCAATTCGGTGCTCCATCTGCTGGCAATTGCCCGCACCGCCGGCGTACCGCTGTCGATTGATGATTTCGAAACCATCCGCCAGCGGGTGCCGGTGATCTGTGATCTCAAGCCCAGCGGCCGTTACGTGACCGTGGAACTGCATCACGCCGGTGGCATCCCCCAGGTGATGAAACTCCTCCTCGACGCCGGCCTGCTCCACGGGGACACCCCCACCATTGAGGGCAAGACGCTGCGTGAGGTGGTGGCCCATGTGCCCAGTACACCCCCTTCCGGACAGGACGTCATCAGGCCCCTTTCCAACCCGCTTTACCCCAAGGGGCACCTGGCGATTCTTAAGGGCAACCTGGCCGAAGAGGGTGCCGTCGCCAAGATCAGTGGGGTCAAAAATCCCCTGATCACTGGACCGGCTCGGGTGTTTGAAAGCGAGGAATCGGCCCTGGCGGCCATTTTGGATGAGCAGATTCGTGCCGGTGATGTGGTCGTGGTCCGTAACGAGGGTCCCGTCGGAGGCCCCGGCATGCGTGAGATGCTCTCCCCCACTGCGGCGATCGTCGGCCAGGGTCTGCTGGACAAGGTGGCCCTGATCACCGATGGGCGCTTCTCCGGCGGCTCCTACGGGTTGGTCATTGGTCACGTCGCCCCAGAGGCTGCCGTGGGCGGCACCATCGGCCTGGTCCATGAGGGCGACAGCATCACCGTGGATGCCAACAAGCTGCTGATCCAGCTCAATGTGGAGGAGGCTGAACTGGAGCGCCGCCGGGCGGCCTGGGTACGTCCCCAGCCCCGCTACACCACTGGTGTCCTGGGCAAGTACGCCCGCCTGGTGAGCAGCAGCAGCCTGGGTGCCGTGACCGACCCGGTGGACTAGCCCCGGGGATCAGAGCAGGGCCTGGAGTCGGCGGGCGAGGGCCTCAAGCCGTTCCCCGTCCGCAGGTCGCTCGCAACGCTCACCACTGACGCCATCCATCCAGACCGGATGGCCCCCATGCCAAAGCAGGGGATGACCCACTGGACAACAACGGCAGAGCATCAGGTTGTGGCGCTCCCCACTGCGGTAGATCTCCAACTCCAGGTCCTCCTCCGGCAGGCGCCTGCCTTCGCCATCGCGGGCTTGGAGAAGGAGGGCCCAATCGTCGTCCCCGTTGGGATCAAGCCCCTCGCCTGAACTGGCTGCGTTGGGAGCTTGGTGCACCACCGCAAAGCGGTGGGGTTTGAGGCAAAGATCGGCGGCGGCGGCCACCAGGCTGACGGCAATCACGGCAGGGCGCGGATGGCCTCCAGGGTCAGATGGAGGGGACCAGGACGGAAACCGCCGTTGAGCCCACCCTCGTCGCTGAACTTGGAGTGGAGCACCTGTAGACGGGTGATGCGACAGGCATCGAAGGCCCACGGCCGCTGCTGGGGTTTTGCCCGAACGCTGGCCCGCAAGGCGTTGAAGGGGATCGTGACCGTGGTGAGGCCACTGGGTTCGGTGGGGAATTCCGCCACCCAGCGCAGACCACCGGGAATCAGTTCGGTGAGACCACCGAGACCATCCGCGCAGGCCAGGGCCAGCTTGTAACGACGCCCATCGGCCCGCAGATCCAGCTGTAGGGCGCTGTAGCCCGACAGGTCCAGCGGTGGCGAGAACAGGGGGGAGCGACAACTGACGAAGCCACCTCCCTCCTCGACCACCTCCGCATCCATGGTGAGCCCGGCCGAGCCGCTGCTGCAGCCGCCGCTGCTGCGCCCCCCCATGATCGTGTCATTGAGGGCGTGCCAACTGGCGAAGCCGTCGGCGGCGACCACGGTCAGGGGCTGGGTGGGGAGCTGAACCATCGCCATCAAGATCCAGGGCAGGGGCAGCACCGCCGTCGGTTCCGCAAGGAGCCAAGCCTAGGAAGCGGCCGGCAGCTCCAATCCAGCGGCTGCCGCCTGGTCCGCCAGGATCAACACGGGGCTCTGGGGCTGCACCAGCCGTGCGGGAGTGCGCTCGGCCGGCTCCAGGGGATCCAGCAACCGCCCCAGGGCCTGCTGCTTGCCCGCTCCGCTCACCAGGAAGACCACCTGGCGAGCGGCACTTAGGACCGGGGCGGTGAGACTGATGCGCTCAAGGCCCTTGCCGATGCCGACCGTCACCGGCCGGTCGCGTTGGGCTGCGGCGGCGGTGTAGGGGAAGAGAGAAGCAGTGTGTCCGTCGTCGCCCAAGCCCAGCAGGATCAGGTCGAAGATCGGCGGATCACCGGGACAGAGCTGGCGAATCAGGTGGCCGAAGACGGCCGCTCCCAGCTCCGGGGTGGCCTGGTCCGTGGGCACAGGATGGAAACGGGCCGATTGACCCGGGGGTTCGGCCATGAGGGTTTCGCGCAACAGCCGGGCGTTGCTGGCGGGATCTTCAGGCCCCACCCAGCGCTCATCCCCCAGAAGCACATCCACCCGGTCCCAGGGAAGGTGCTGACGCCCGAGCCGCCGGTAGGTTTCGGCTGGGGTGGTGCCCCCGCAGAGGGCGATCTGGGCCCGGTCGTGATTGGCCAGGGCCCAGTCGATCGCCGTCTCGATGGTGTCACTGGCCCGCTGGGCCAGTTCGTCGGCACTGGTGGCGATCTCGAGTTTGTAGGTAGTCATGGCTTCATACCGGCCAGTCGGTGTGGAAGCTGCCTGGTCGGTCCGTGCGCTGATAGGTGTGGGCGCCGAAGGCGTCACGCATGGCCTGCACCAGGTTCTGGGGCAGGCGACCACTGCGGTAGCTGTCGATGGCATCGAGGGCACTGCGCAGGCAGGGCACCGGAATGCCTGCCGCAGCGGCTCCAGCCACCACCTGGCGAAGACCGGGCAACCGCAGGCGGATCTGCTCGGCGAACCAGGGGTCGACCAACAGGCTGGGCAGCTGTGGATTGGTCACGTAGGCATCCTGGATGCGCTGCAGCAGGCGGGCACGGATGATGCAACCCCCTTTCCAGATCTGGGCAATGGCCGCCAGATCGAGCTGGTAGTCATGCAGCTTGGAGGCCTCCACCAGCAGGGCCATGCCTTCCGCATAGCTGGTGATGGCGGCCAGGATGCAGGCGTCGCGCAGGGCCGGAGCACCCTCGGCAGGGTCGCCCAGGCTCACCGGCACAAACGCTGGTGGTGGGAACAGGGGTTCGGCCGCCAGCCGCTCGGGCCTCTGGCTGCTTACTACCCGGGCGTTGAGGGCGGCATAGATCGTGGGAACGGAGATGCCCATCTCCAAAGCGCTAACCACGGTCCAAAGACCCGTTCCCTTCTGGCCTGCGGCATCCACGATCTTCTCCACCAGGTCGCCGCCGTCTTCCGGATCCTTCTCGCGCAGACAAACTTCTGTGATCTCCACCAGGTAGGAGGAGAGTTCCTCCAGCTGGTTCCACTGGCCGAACACATCGGCAATGGCGGTGCCATCGAGGCCAGCGGAGCGCTTGAGCAGGTCGTAGGCCTCCGCCAGGATTTGCTCGATGCCGTATTCGATGCCGTTGTGGACGGTCTTGACGAAGTGGCCGGCGCCGCCGGGGCCGATGTAGGTGACGCAGGGACCATCACTCACCTGGGCGGCCATCTTGCGCACCAGGGGCTCGATGGCGTCATAGGCGGCGCGGGTGCCGCCGGGCATCATGCTCGGCCCCTCGAGGGCCCCCTTGGCGCCGCCGGAGACCCCCATGCCGATGTAGCCAAAGCTTTTGCTTTCCAACTCGTTCACCCGGCGCTCGGTGTCGGTGTAGAGGGAGTTGCCCCCATCGATCAGCAAGTCGCCCTCTTCGAGCAGGGGTGAAAGCGCGGTGATCAGGTCATCAATCGGTTGCCCAGCCTTAACCATCATCAAGATGCGGCGCGGCTTCTCGAGCTTGGCGACGAAATCCTCCAGGGAGGTGGAGCCGATGATCTGCTTACCCGCCCCCCGGCCGGCTAAGAACTCTTCAGTCTTGGCCAGGGTGCGGTTGAAGACGACGCTAGAAAACCCGCTGCGCTCGGCGTTGAGCACCAGGTTCTCGCCCATCACCCCCAGGCCAATCAGACCAAAATGGGCTTTCGTCATCACCGAACGTTTTCAGAGCGAACCCAGTTTGGCGATCCAACCCGGCCAGAAGGACGCTCCCCGGTGATGTGTCAGCAACAGATCACGCAAGGACCGCTGGAGATGGGGAAACCCGCCGGCAATCCGGCTCAGATCACCGTGCCGTCGGCGATTGAACCGTTCTTGACCACCACCACCACGCCATTGCGGATGTAGAAACCCAGCTCGGGGCGGTCCGCCTCCTCAACGTGGTCCTTGTTGACGATGGTGACGTCACGACCGATGCGAACGTTTTTGTCGAGAATCGCTTTGCGCACCGTGGTGCCCTGACCCACCCCGAGGGGAATGCCGCCCCGGTCCCGAAGAACAGCCCTTTCTTCGCTCGACTCGAAGTAATCGGCCCCCATCACCAGTGTGTCCTGCAGCACCACCTCGCTCTCGATTCGGGTCCGCACCCCCAGCACACAGTGGTGGATGCTGCAGGCCTTGAGCATGGAGCCTTCCCCGATGATCGACTGGGTGACCTGGGCGTCGAGCAACTTGCTGGGGGGAAGATAACGGGGCCGGGTGTAGATCGGAAATTTCTCGTCATAGAACGAGAAGGCCGGGTCGGGCTGATCCGTGAGGGCAAGGTTCGCCTCATAGAACGCCCCAATGGTGCCGATGTCCTCCCAGTAATCGTTGAAGACGTAGCTCTGCAGGTTGCGGCCTTCCTCCAGGGCGGAGGGAATGATTTCCTTACCGAAATCGGTGGCGTTCTCATAGCTGTCCAACAGCTCGAACAGGGTCGATCGGCTGAAGACGTAGATGCCCATCGATGCCAGATAGGGCTTCTGTTCGGCCTCCTCGGCTGGCAGACCGAAGCGGGAGGTATCCAGCCGCATGGCCTCTAGGGCATCACCTTTCGGCTTTTCGCTGAATTGGCGGATCCGTCCGTGCGAATCGGTACGCATCAGGCCAAAGCCCTCAGCCTGGGCCGCATCCACCGGTAGGGCCGCCACGCTGAGGTCGGCCCCGGTGGCGATGTGGTGTTCGATGAACAGGCTGTAATCCATCCGGTAGAGCTGGTCACCGGAAAGAATGAGGTATTGATCCGCATCCCATTCCTGCAGCAACCATTGGTATTTGCGCACGGCATCTGCGGTGCCCTCGAACCAACTGGGGCTATCCGGAGTTTGCTGGGCTGCCAGCACTTCCACGAACCCCTGCCCGAATCCAGCGGAGAGGTTGTAGGTCTGGCTGAGGTGGCGATTGAGGGACGCACTGTTGAATTGCGTCAACACGTACATCTTGTTGACGCCGGAGTTGATGCAGTTGCTGATGGGTATATCGATCAGACGATACTTGCCCGCCAAGGGGACGGCTGGCTTGGCACGTGTCTTGGTCAGGGGGTAGAGCCGGGTCCCCGCTCCGCCGCCGAGAATGATGGCCAGAACACGCTTCATGGATGATAAATCTCAGAGGGTTTTTAGGCTCCCAGCACCGTACTGGAGCGACCGTCACTTCGGTGGTGTTGAGGGGATGTCAGACGTCGCTTGTGGGCTCGTGGAGCTCGAACAGATCCTGCAGGACTTTCATGGCCAGGTGCCGCTGCTGACGGGGCTGGGGGGCCCTCAGATTGGTCACGGGGGTGTGGAGGACCTTGTTGATGATCCCCTTGCTGAGGGCCTCGACCACCTTCCGTTCCCGGGCCGAGAGGTCGGGACCCATGCGGCTGAGGGCCTTCTGCAGCTCCTGCTCCCTGATCTGCTCAAGCTGAATCCGTAAGCGGTTCACGGTGGGGACGGCCTCGAGGCCATCCCACCACTCCAGGAACAGACGGCTTTCCTCCTGGAGCAGGCACTCCGCCTCAGCAGCGATCTCACGGCGGGTCTCCTGGTTGCGGGCCACCACTTCCTGCAGGTCGTCGACGTCGAAGGACTCGACGCCAACCAGATCGCCGACATCAGCGGCGATATTCCTCGGAACACCGATGTCGACCAGAATCAGGGAGGAGCGGCGGTTGAGCAGTGATAGCCGCGCCGCATCAATGATCGGTTCCGCCGCCGCTGTGCTGGTGAACACCAGCGAGCAGGTGCTGAGGCAGTGATCCAGGTCAGTGAGCGGACGGCACTGCACCGGCAGGTCGGGGAAGTCGGCCGCCAGCAGATCGGCCCTCTCGACGGTGCGATTGAGCAGAACCACCCCCCGGCACCCCTTGGATTGGAGGTGTTGCAGCAGCAGGCGGGCCATGCGACCTGCCCCTACGACGGCCACCTGTTCCTGCTCCAGACTCACCAGTTCATCGAGGCCCCGGGCTTGGCCGATCTTGAGCTGGGCCAACTCCACAGCCGCAGAGCTGATGGAAACCGCACCGGTGCCCAGGTTGGTTTCGGTGCGCACGCGTTTGCCCGTGCTGACCGCCTGGTTGAGCAGACGATTGAGAACCGGGCCGATGGAGCGGTGCTCCTGGCCCAAGCGCATCATCTTCTTCACCTGGGAGAGGATCTGGCCCTCGCCCAGCACCAGGCTGTCAAGCCCTGAGGCCACACGCATCAGATGGTCGACGGCCTCCTCGTGGTGGTAGGCGAACAGATGGGGTGTCAGTTCGCTGAACGGCAGCCCTGAATGCTGGCTCAGGAAAGAGCCCATGGCCGTGATGCCCTGCTCGGGATGGCGCAGCAGGGCATAGATCTCCAATCGGTTGCAGGTGCTGAGGATCGAGGCCTCCAGCACCTGCTCCTCCGATCCGAGAAGCTGGAGGGAATCCTCCAGCTTCTGCTCAGGGATGCTGAGCCGCTCCCGGATCTCCACCGGTGCCGTTCGATGGCTGAGGCCGATGACGGCGATGTGCATGGAGGCTGACCTCGATCACGAAGGAGGGACGGGGGTCAACGCAGAGCGATGCTCTGGGCTCCGGGCTTGATGTGAATGGTGTTGGTGAAGCGGGCGGTGCCGTCGAGGGTGCTGATGATCAGGCTGCTGGTGCGGGTGCAGTCCTTCTCGAACTTGACGCCGTGGAACAGCAGGCCATCGGTGATGCCGCTGCCGGCGAACACCACGTTCTCCCCTGAGGCAAGTTCCTCAGCCTCGTACACCTTGTCGATATCGGTGATGCCCATCTCGTGGAGACGGGCAATGTTGCCCTCCTTGGTGTAGTCGGCCCACTCGGAGGTCTGGGCAACGGCGGGGTCGTAGACCAACTGACCCTGGAAGTGGGCGCCGAGGGCGCGCAGGGCCGCCGCGGAGATAACCCCCTCGGGCGCGGCGCCGATGCCGAACAGGGCGTGGGTACCGGTGCCAGCAAAGCCGCAGGCGATGGCCGCCTGCACATCCCCATCGGAGATGGGCTTCACCCGGGCGCCGGTGGCGCGGATCTCAGCAATCAAATCTTTGTGACGGGCGCGGTCCATGACCACAATCACCAGTTCGCTGGGGGCCAGACCCAGGGCCTCACTGAGAATGGCGATGTTTTCGGTGGCCGACTTGCGGATGTCCACCTTCCCCTTGGCGGCCGGGGGCGCCGCCAGCTTCTTCATGTAGAAGTCGGGCGCATTGAAGAGGCCACCGCGGTCGGAGGCAGCCAGAACGGCCATGGAGCCATCCTGGTTGTTGGCGCAGAGGTTGGTGCCTTCGCAGGGATCGACAGCGAAATCAACACCGGGTCCCGTGCCGCTTCCCACCTCTTCGCCGATGTAGAGCATGGGCGCTTCGTCCCGCTCCCCTTCCCCGATCACAATGCGGCCCTGCATCTGGATCTGGCCCATGCGCTTCCGCATGGCCTCAACGGCGGCTGCGTCGGCTTCGTCCTTCTGGCCCAGGCCGGTTAGCTCAGCAGAGGCGATGGCGGCCTGTTCAACGACCTCGAGTATTTCCTGGATGAGGGTGCGATCCACGGCAGTCCGGCAGGGGTTGGGAGAGGGGCATCAAGGGGAGAACCATCGCCCGAGCCAGTTGGTGAAGGGTTCGGTGACGAGGTTGCACTGGCCGCAGGGTGAACCGCGGCGGAGCCGTTTCAAGAATCCAGGGGAGGATCCCGGCGTTGCAGGACTTCTCCTACTTGAGGCGCGGCCCACTGTATCAGCGGCAACGACCGGTTCCTACAATCCCTAGGCTCCTTCGCCCCGGTGGCTCCGCCCATGAGCACCAAGTCTCTGGTGATCGCTCCGTCGATCCTCTCCGCAGATTTCTCCCGCCTCGGTGACGACGTCCGTGCCGTGGACGAGGCAGGTGCCGACTGGATCCACGTTGATGTGATGGACGGACGTTTCGTCCCCAACATCACCATCGGTCCCCTGATCGTCGAAGCCCTGCGGCCCGTGACCGCCAAGCCGCTCGACGTGCACCTGATGATCGTGGAGCCCGAGCGCTACGTGGCCGATTTCGCCAAGGCCGGTGCCGACATCATCTCGGTGCAGGTGGAGGCCTGCCCCCATCTGCACCGCAACCTCAGCCAGATCAAGGACCTGGGCAAGAAGGCGGGCGCCGTTCTCAACCCCAGCACGCCGCTCGACACGCTCGAGTACTGCCTGGAGCTCTGTGATCTGGTGTTGATCATGAGCGTCAACCCCGGATTCGGTGGCCAGAGCTTCATCCCGTCGGCGGTCGAAAAGGTGCGCAGCCTGCGGCGCCTCTGCGACGAAAAGGGTCTCGATCCCTGGATCGAGGTGGACGGTGGAATCAAGGGCAGCAACGCCTGGCAGGTGATCGAGGCCGGCGCCAACGCCATCGTTTCCGGCTCGGGCGTGTTCAACCAGCCCAGCTATGCCGAGGCCATCACCGGTATTCGCAACAGCCGTCGACCCCAGACCGTTCTGGTCTGATCCCTCCGAAGGTTCCTACGGGAGCCTCGCCAATGGCATCCCTGGTCCGTACCGCCGTGGCCAGGGGTTGGGCAGAGGGCCATAGCGAATGAATTCCAACCGAAGTGAGGGCCGGCCGGCCCGGTGAACAACAACGATCCCGAGTCTCTCCACCTTCCCAAGCAGAGGCCACCACGATTCCCTACTCAGGGGCTTTTCAGGTTCAACGATGCCGAAGAACACCCCACTGGCCCCTTTGAAGCCATTGGTTGGTTGCCACCAGGCAAATCCCCTGGAATCGTTGCTGAACGTGGTGTAGTTCGCCTTGCTTTCCGAACCGACTGCCAGGGCGAGTAAACCCGGAAGGTCGTAGCGATTCCCAGCAATTAAATTCGCGTCCCGCAAGGCTTTCCACACGCCAGGATTGCCCCTCAGTGCCTTGCGAAGGTTCTCTGAGGTCATGAGTTCAGCTGAGGTGTCAAGGCCTGGCGGTAACCAACGGTCCAAGACTCCCCAGCGCACCTGCAGGGCCAAGGTGAACAGCAGGGTTGGCAGCAACAGTGCCGTTGCCCCCGATCCGCCCATAATCCCACGCCGCCAGAGTCGATCGTGCGGACCGGCAAGCCAGTCGCCCGCCAAGGGCAGCAGAAGCCACCAAGCCGGTACCAGCCAGCTGGAGAGCACCTGCATGCGACCAGCGAGAAGCAGGAAGACCACCAGTTGCGGCACCACCAACCAGCGCAGCAGCTGCCGATGATCCGAAGCGCCATCGCGGCTGGATCGGGGCCCTAACGCCAACAGCAACACCACCCCCACTGTGGGGAAGAGCAGAACCAACTGGGAGAGGAGGAACAGGGGCGGAGCGGCCAGGTCATAGCCGCCCCCTGCACCGATCCGGCCGCCCTGGAAAAGGAAAGAGGCCCAGCCGTTGTTGAGGTTCCACAACCAAAGGGGCGCTGAGACCAGCAGCCACACCAGCAGGGCCAGGCCAGGCCAGGGGCTGCGGAAGTGGCGCCGGCGTTCCCCGCTGACCAGACACCAGGCCAGCAGGGAGATCAAGACCAGCAGGGCGTGGTACTTGCCCAGGGTGACCATCCCCAGCAGAACACCGAGGCCGATCGCATGCCGGGGTGAAGCGGGCACCACCCGGGGGTGCCGGGACAGCCACCAGAGCAGGGCCGCCAGGGCCAGCAACAGGGGGCTGTCCGGCAGTAGCAGCAGACCACCGCACAGGAACAGGACCGGAGCGACGCTGCCCAGCACGGCGCTGAACAGGGCCGCACGCCGGCCGAACCAACGCTCCGTTGCGCCACTCAACAGGGCCAGAGCCAGGGTGTAGCTCAGCAGGGAAGGCACCCGCAAAGCCAGGATTGATCCGCCCAGCCGAGTTCCCACCCAGGCCCATAGCCCCACCGCGGCCGGATGGTCGAAATAGCTCAGGGCCAGATGGCGGCCGTAGAAGAGGTAATAGGCCTCGTCGTAGCCAGGTGGCAGCACCATGGCGAGAACCAGCCGGACCACCAGACCGCCGAGCAGCACCAGTGGCAGCAGGAGCGCCGGCCGGAGCCTTAGGCGCCAGGAAGGCGGGGACTCAGTCACCGAGGAACCAGCCGTAGCTGTGGAGGCCAATGCCCAGAAGGTTCACGCCGATGTAGCAGACGCAGATCACAACCAGCCCAGCCACGGCCACCAAGGCAGGCCGCCGCCCGTGCCAGCCCCGGCTCAGGCGGGTGTGCAGGTAGGCGGCATAGACCAGCCAGCAGATCAGGGCCCAGGTTTCCTTCGGATCCCAGCTCCACCAGCTGCCCCAGGCCTCGTTGGCCCATACCGCTCCGCTCACCAGCCCCACGGTGAGCAGCAGAAAGCCCACGGTGATCGTGCGATAACTCAAGCTGTCCAGCTGCTCACTGGTGCTGATGGCGACGCTGGAGAGTTCCAACGTGCTGCCATCACCACCGGCCAGCTGGGCCCGCCGGAAGCCGCCACTGCCGATCGAACTGCTGCGCAGTTCAAGCCTCTGACCCCGGTCGGTGAACAACACCGCCAGGGAAAGCAGGGACCCCACCAGGAGGGCGGCGTAGCTGACCATGATCACGCTCACGTGCATGATCAGCCAGCTGGAGCGCAGGGCAGGCACCAGGGGTGAAGCCTGTTGCAGCTGGTCGGGCAGGGCAAAGCTGGCAAAGGCCACGCAACCCAGACCCATGGGGGTGCTGGCCGCTGGCACCAGTGGTGAAGGCCAGGAACGTTCCACCAGAAGCTGGGTGAGGGTGCAGGCCCAGGCCAAAAAGCAAAGGGACTCGTAGAGGTTGCTGATCGGGAAGTGGCCGGATCCCCACCAGCGCAACACCAATTGGGCGGTGAGGGCCAGGTTGGCCGAGGCCACCATCAGCCGCACAATCCGGCCGCTTTGGCCCGTGCTCAGATCCCAGAAGGCAATCGGCAGGGCCACCAACAACAGGGCAAAGGCCGATAGACCGAGGGCAATGACCGGATCGTTCACGCTGCTGTACGGGAGTGGGAGCAGTCTGGCGCGCCGCCGATTCGCTCAGCGGCTCGCCTGACGTAAGAGAAACAGTCCACCGGCCAGACCCACCAGCACCGGCAGCCAGGCCGCCAGAAGGGGGCTCAAGGTGCCTTTCACCCCCAGGGAACTGAAGATGAAGGACATCAGGTAATAGGAGAAGATCAGCAGCACACTGATGCCAAAACCCTGACTGCGACTGGTGCGGGCATTGGGGCGAACCCCCAGGCTGCTGCCGATCAGGCCGAACACCAGACAAATGGCCGGAAAGGCGAACTTCTCCTGGATCCGCACCCGAATGCGCCGGGCTTCCTTTCGATCCCCGGCCTCCGTGAGCAGCTGTTCTGCCTTGATGGCCTGGGCCACGGTCATGCTGGCCGCATCCTTGGGTAATTGGGCCAGGTCAATGGGACTGCGGTTAAGGGGATAGAGATAGCGATCGAAGTCCGCCGAGGTGGTCTGGCCATCGAGGTCGTTCACATTGACGATCCGCCCGTTGCGGAACTCCCACATGGCCTGCCTCTCGTTCCACACCCCGATTTTGGCCGTGAGCATCTGGCGCTGCCCCTGGCGCGAGAAATCGAGCACGGTGACATCCTTCATCTGGCCCTTGAGGTACTCGCGGGCATAGAACAGCTGGGAGAGGCCATCGATGACGGTGCCATCGGCGCGCTGGATCGTGCCGAATCGGGAGTACAGCGTGTTGTCGCCTTTCTCCGCCGCGATGGCCCTCCCCAGGGCCCGATCCAGCCGGAGTGAAGCGGTGAGGTTGGCATTGGGCACCACCACATCGTTGAACACGAAGGTGAGCACACTCATCAGGAAGGCCACCACAAGGGCCGGCACCACCATGCGCACGGTGCTCACCCCGACGCTGCGCAAGGCCGTCAGTTCACTGTTGCTCGACAGCCTGCTGTAGGCGAGAAGGGTGGCCATCAAGGTGGCCATCGGGAAAGAAAGCACCAGGAAACCGGGCAGCCGCAGCAGCAGCACCTGCAGCGCCGCCGTCAGGGGCAAGCCCGATTCGGAGACCTTGCGGACCAGCTCAAACACCACCCCCACCGAGAGGGAGACGGCGGTGAAGGCCGCCACCCCGAACAACAGGGGGCCCAGCAGCTCGGAGGCCAGCCAGCGATCCATCAGCGGGATGCGCGAGACGAGCCTCCTGACCGGCAACAACAACCTGCTCACAATTCAAACCTCTCGCCCAGGTAGTGCAACTTGACCATCGGATCGGCCGCTACGACGGCCGACGGACCCGAAGCCAACAGCTGGCCTTCGGTGAGGATGTAGGCGCGATCGGTGATGGAGAGGGTCTCGCGCACGTTGTGGTCGGTGATCAACAGGCCCATGCCTCGCTCCCGCAACCGACCGATCAGCTCCTGGAGATCGGCCACAGCCAGGGGGTCCACCCCGGCGAAGGGTTCATCCAGGAGCAGATAGCGGGGCCCCTTGAGACCTACGGCCAGGGCGCGGGCCACCTCGCAGCGCCGCCGCTCGCCGCCGGAGAGCTGGTAGCCGAGGCGGTGCTGGAAGGGGCCGAGGTGAAACTCCTCAATCAGATCGTTGAGGCGGGCCCGACGGCCGCTGCTTGGGGTGCCGCTCTGCTGCAGAGCCAGAAGAAGGTTGTCACGCACGCTGAGCTGGCGAAACACACTGGCTTCCTGGGGGAGATAGCCGATGCCGAGGCGGGCGCGCTGGGGCATCGGCAGATGTTGGACCTCCTCGCCATCGAGTCGGACCACTCCGGTGTCGGGCCGGAGCAATCCGGTGACCAGATTGAAGGTGGTGGTCTTGCCGGCCCCATTGGGGCCAAGCAACCCCACCACTTCCCCGGCATGGAGCACCAAGCTGACGTTCTTGACCAGGGGCCGGCCTCCGATCGAGACAGCCACCTCCTCCAGAGCCAGACTCATGGCGTCTGCGAGCGGCTGGGGCCAACGGAAGGGCCCGCAGGGGCAGTGGATCGAGGTTGAATCACCATCTTGCTGGACACCTGCTGACCGGCGGCAGGTTCAGCGATGACCCGATCGGCCTTGATCAGGTAAACCACCCGCTCGGCCCTCAAGTGATTGCCACCTTCCTGGATCACGTCCACATCACCGCTGAGCACGACCCGATCTTCCTTGGTGAAGTATTGGGCCTGGCGTGCCGTGGCCACGACCCCCTTGTCGGGGTAGAGGATGCGCACATTGCCGGTGGCGGTGACGATGCCGGTGGCCTGGTCGGCCTGCTGCAGGTCGGAGTCAATGGTGACCTTCCCACTCGGCTTTGATCCAATGGCCGTAGGGGCCGTAGGGGCCGTAGGGGCCGCTGAAGGGCTGCTGGCAGGGGTGTTAAAGACTGGGGCGATGGCGGCTGGCGTTGCCATCGGCTGGGGACTGACCGGCTCGGTGGCTCCGGCACCTGTGTTGAGGGGAATGGCAAGAGGCACCGCTGTGCTCCGCCCGGGGGAGGCAGCAGCCGGTGGATCGGCCGCCGCAGCCGGGCTGGGAACCGGAGCCAGGGCGAGCAGGATCAGGAGCGGTTGGACCGCCACCCGCAACGGCGATCGGCTGCTACGGAACAAGTGGATTCGGAACAAGGATAACATCCGCAACCGACTTGCCGCCTCTCCGGCCCAATGTACAGAGCAGATCAGGGGGATTCCCGCAGCCGGGGCAGTGGTGCAGCCGCGCCATTGCCTCCGCCCTGAAGGTCCCGAAGTCTCTGCTCCAGCACGATCTTCAGAGGCCCCAGATCGAGTCCAAAGATCTGGTCACCAAAAGGGGAAAGTCGGCCCAGGCCCTCGCCGATCAGGATCATGGCGCCGTTGCGGTTGTTCCTCTCGAGGTGCAGATGGGCCACGGCAATCTGCAGAAGCCCCTGCAGGGCTGACCGTTCGGATCCAGGGGTCTCGAGCCATAACTCCTCCCAGGCGTCGTGGCAGGCGTACCAGGAACCTGAGTCGAACAGGGCCAGGCCCTCAGCGAATCTTGGGTCGTGCTCCAGCCCCGGAGGTGAATCCGGGGAATGGGAGGGAGCCTGGGCCGGGGTCACCGCTTGGCGGGCTTTTTGACGGGCATCTTGCGCAGACGGATCGACTCCGGTGTGACCTCAAGCATCTCGTCGGGACCGATGTACTCGAGGGCTCGCTCCAGGGTCATCTGGATCGGTGATTGGAGGGTGTCAAGCACTTCTGCACCGGCCGAGCGGATGTTGGTGACCTGCTTGGCCTTGCAGACGTTCAGCTCCAGATCGGGAGGACGGCTGTGCTCGCCCACGATCATGCCCTTGTAGACCTTGGTGCCAGGGGTAATGAAGAACTGGCCGCGATCCTCGGCGCCCTTGAGGGCGTAGAAGGTGGCCGTTCCCTCTTCGAAGGCCACAAGAACTCCGTTGCGGCGGTTTTCGAACTCCGGCTGCATCGGCCGGTACTCGAAGAACGAGTGGCTCATGATCCCCTCACCGCGGGTGGCCCGGACGAAATCACCCCGGAAGCCGATCAAGCCCCGGGCCGGCACCACGAACTCCAGCTGGGTACGGCCGTCGTTGCCGGTTTCCATGTTCTGCATCTCGCCCTTGCGGAGCCCCAGCTTTTCGATGCAGGAGCCGACGGCCTCCTCGGGCACGTCCATCACAAGGGTTTCGTAGGGCTCGCTGGGTGTGCCGTCGATGGTGCGGAAGATCACCTTCGGCTGCGAGACCTGGAACTCGAAACCTTCACGGCGCATGGTTTCGATCAGGATGCCCAGGTGCAACTCGCCCCGGCCGCTGACGGAGAAGCGATCGGGCGAATCGGTGTCCTCCACCCGCAGGGCCACGTTGGTGAGCAGTTCGCGCTGGAGGCGTTCCCGGAGCTGGCGGCTGGTGACGAACTTGCCCTCTTTGCCGGCAAAGGGGGAATCGTTGACCACGAAGGTCATCTGCAGGGTGGGTTCATCCACCCGGATCAAGGGCAGGGCTTCAGGGTGATCGGGGCAGGCCACCGTCTCGCCGATGTTGACTTCGTCGAAACCGGCCAGGGCGACGAGATCACCAGCTCGGGCTTCCTTGATCTCAACGCGGCCCAGGCCCACGAAGCCCAGCAGCTTGCTGATGCGGCCGCGCTTGATCGTGCCATCGTCACGGATCAGGGCCGCCGTCTGACCGGCCTGGATCGTGCCGTTGTGAACGCGACCGATGATGATGCGGCCCAGGAAGTCCGAGTAATCCAGGGTGGTGACCTGGAGCTGCAGGGGCTTCTCGGGGTCCCCAACCGGGGGTGGAACGTGGCGCAGGATGGCGTCGAACAGCGGCTTCATGTTGTCGCTCTCCGTCGCCATATCCGGCTTGGCAAAGCCGCCCATGCCGCTACCGAAGAGGTAGGGGAAGTCGCATTGGTCGTCGTCGGCCCCCAGCTCGAGGAACAGATCGAGCACTTTGTCGACGGCCTGCTCGGGGTCGACCCGGCCACGGTCGATCTTGTTGACAAAAACGATGGGGCGCAGGCCTTTTTCGAGGGCCTTTTTGAGCACGAAGCGGGTCTGGGGCATGGGCCCCTCATTGGCATCCACGATCAGCAGGGCCCCATCCACCATGCCGAGCACCCGCTCCACTTCTCCACCGAAGTCGGAGTGGCCAGGGGTATCAACGATGTTGATACGAATGCCGTTGTAATTGACGGCAGCATTCTTGGAGAGAATCGTGATGCCGCGCTCCCTCTCCAGGTCGTTCGAGTCGAGCACGCAGGTGGGCACCGCCTCGCCGTCACGGAAAATGCCCGATTGACTCAGAAGCGCGTCCACCAGGGTGGTTTTGCCGTGGTCAACGTGGGCAATGATGGCGATGTTGCGAATCAGGGCGCTCTTGGACTCGCCGCTCATGGAGTTTCTCTCGCGAATGCTGATCAGGTAGGGAGAATTGGATCTGCGCTGCTGGGTCCGCTCAGCGCCGACGCCCCGCTGGAAAGCTGAAGCAACACTTTATCTCAGTGCCTGATCGTGGCTTCCACAAGCCCAGGAGCTGGTCAACCGTCCAGATTCAGCCCTGATGCCGGAACGGCTGCTCCATGGCCCGTGGCGCATGACCTGGAGCCCGGTCCCAGCCCCACTTGGGCCAGCCAAGGGAGGGCTCCGGATCAGCGACCGAACGGCAACCGTTCAGTGGCCAGCGCTGAACGGAGCAACCCTGGGGACCATGGCGAGCCTCCTAGCGGTTGAACCTTTGGGCGGCCTCGAACTGCTTGAGGGCATCAGCCGAGCCCTCGAAGCGCCAGTGCCATGGCTCGTAGCTCACGCCCTGGCGGTTGTTGCGGGGAAACGAGAGCTGGAAATGGTGGCGGTTGGCGTTCTGAATCAGCCAGTCATAGGCCGGGGTTTGATCAAAACTGGTGGAGAGATTGGTCTGGGGACGGCTGCCATCCCCCAGATCAACCGCATAGCCGGTGCTGTGTTCGGAGAAACCCGGTGGAGCGCTCACGCGGGCCCTCTCCTCGGCGCTCTGGTTGCGCTCGGCCTTCACATCAAAAAAGAGATGCTGCTGCAGGGAGATGGAGCGATAGGCCGAATGGATCCGAAGGTCGATGCCTGCGGCTACGGCATCCCGCATCAGTGACCTGAGCGCCTCAGCGGCATCAGCGCGAAGGGTCAAGCCAGGAGCCACCTCCACCAGGGCACTGGCCGCTGCCTCGGGATAGGGGAAATGTCCCAGCAGTCGACCATCCAGACCCTGCCGTGCATTGATGCCTTTCACCGGCGGTGGACCCAGCAGCCGACGCAGCGGGTCAGGGAAGACGACCACCATCAGGGTTGCGGCCGAAATCAACACAACTGCCGTGGTAATCGAGCGACGCCAACCGCCACGGCGGCGAAGGGCCGGACTGACGGTGCGGCGGGCCTCAGGGATGTCGTCGCGGACGACCCGACGCGCCACGCCCTTCTCTTCAAGCTTTGAGGCGATCGTAAGGGCGAGCACGCAAAAGCCCAGCAGCGACAGCGGTAACGGTGTTAGCTTCCGGTCAGGATCGTTCCAGCAGAGCAGGTTTCAAGATGTTGAGAGTTGCGGTAGTGGGTGGCGGCCCCAGCGGTTCATGTGCTGCGGAAGTGCTGGCGAAAGCGGGCATCCAGACGTGGCTGTTCGAGCGAAAACTCGACAATGCCAAGCCCTGCGGGGGGGCGATTCCCCTCTGCATGGTGGCCGAGTTCGACCTGCCCGAGTCGATCATCGACCGTAAGGTTCGCCACATGAAGATGATCTCCCCCTCCAACCGGGAGGTGGACATTCATCTCGACAACGAGGACGAATACATCGGTATGTGCCGCCGGGAGGTGATGGATTCCTTCCTGCGCAACCGTGCTCGCGACCTGGGAACCCAGCTGGTGAACGGTCTGGTGCAGAGCATCGACACCGGCAAGAACCGCCAGGGCCCCTACACCCTTCGCTACGCGGATTACTCCGGCGGCGGGGCCACCGGTGAGATCAAGACCCTCGAAGTGGATCTGATCATTGGTGCTGATGGCGCCAATAGCCGGGTGGCCAAGGCCATGGACGCCGGCGACTACAACATGGCCATCGCTTTCCAGGAGCGCATTCGCCTGCCCAAGGAGGAGATGGCCCACTACGAGGATCTGGCGGAGATGTACGTCGGTACAGACGTCTCTCCCGATTTCTACGCCTGGGTCTTCCCCAAGTACGACCACGTGGCCGTCGGCACCGGCACCATGCAGGTCAACCAGTCCCTGATCAAGGGTCTGCAGAAAGGCATCCGCGACCGGGCCAGCGCCCGCCTGCTGCATGGGGAAGTGATCAAGGTGGAAGCCCACCCCATTCCTGAACATCCCCGTCCCCGGCGGGTGGTGGGACGCATGGCCCTGGTGGGTGATGCCGCCGGCTACGTCACCAAGAGCTCTGGGGAGGGCATCTATTTCGCCGCCAAGAGTGGCCGCATGTGCGCCGAGCAAATCGTGGCCGCCAGTGCGGGCGGCAGCCGCATCCCCACAGAAAAGGACCTGAAGGTCTACATCAAGAAGTGGGACCGCCAGTACGGCGCCACCTACAAGGTTCTCGAGATCCTTCAGAACGTCTTCTACCGCAACGATGCAGCCCGGGAGGCCTTCGTCGAGATGTGCGATGACAAGGACGTGCAGCGGCTCACCTTCGACAGCTACCTCTACAAGCGGGTGGTGGCCATGAATCCCTGGCAGCAGCTGAAGCTCACCCTCCTCACCCTCGGCTCGGTGCTGCGGGGCAATGCCTTGGCACCCGGGGGCTACAAGCCCGTGGCCAGCGCCGTGCGCAGCCCCGAGGAGATGGCCGAACTCCTTGCCGTCGCCTCGAACGGCGCTCCCCGGGTGGCTGGACCAGCCCAGACCACCGCTTCCGAAGATCGGGAACCGGTCCTGGCCGGCAAGGGGTGAGCCAGCCTGTCGAGGCCGTCTTCTAGCCCAACAAACGGCTGAAATCGGCCAGCACGCTGGCCTGGTTGCGGAGCACCCCCAGCAGGTTCAGCCGGTTGGCGCGTACGGCCTCGTCCTCGCACATCACCATCACACTGGTGTCGCCGTCGAAGAAGGCCGCCAGGGCGTCGGCCCCCGCCGCCAGTCCCGTGGCCAACTGGCGGTAGTGTCCATTCCCCTCCCCGGTGGCGGAAGCTTCGAGGCTCTCGATCACGGCCAGAACACCCTGTTCGCTGGGGGAGGCAAACAGGGCAGGATCCACGGAGCCCTGGGCCCCGAGCACGTCACTGTCCAAGGTGCCTTTCTCCGCCAACCGGGCGGCCCGTTGCACCACCGCCTGCACCTTCGCCAGCCGCCCCTCCAACCGCAGCTCCGCCAGCAGTCGGGCACGGACCAGGGCGTCGGTGGGGTCACTGATCAGGCGCTCCAGCGCCACGTTTTCACCGGCCACCGCCTGGACCAGGTCGAGGTCGAATCCCTGCTCCTCGAGAAGACTGATCAACCGTTGGCGCAGGAACTCCGCCAACTCGAGGGCCAAATGGTTGGCATCGACGCTGAACCCGGGCAGCAATCCTTGCCAGTGGGCCGAGGCCCGCTGCAGCAATTGGCCCAGATCGAGGCGCCAACCACGGTTCCAGAGAATCTGAAGCAGACCGTTGCCGGCGCGGCGCAGGGCATAGGGATCGGAGGAACCGGTGGGCCGTTCACCTTTGGCGTAGATGCTCAGTAGGAGCTCAAGCCGCTCGCCAAGGGCCACCACGGCCCCGGCTTCGGAGCTCGGCACGTCATCGCCGGCGCCCCGCGGCAGGTAGTGCTCCAACACCGCCAGGGCCACGGGCCGCGGTTCCCCTTCGGCCAGCAGCAGCTTGCCGCCGATGACCCCTTGCAGTTCGGGGAACTCCCCCACCATCTGGCTCACCAGATCGTGTTTGCACAGGTGGGCCGCCCGACGCGCATGGGCGGCCACGGTTGGATCCAGGGCCAGGTCGTTCAGAAGCTGAAGGGAGAGCCACTCGATGCGGTGACAACGGTCGCGGAGGCTGCCGAGGCCTTCGGCGAAGGTGACGCGCTCGAGCTGCAGCAGGCGCTCTTCGCTGGGCCGTTGGCGATCGGCCTGAAGGAAGAACTCCGCATCCGCTAACCGGGCCTTGAGCACCCGTTCGTTGCCGCGCTTCACCGTATCCACCGCATGGGCGGCGCCATTGCCAATGCAGAGGAAGCGGGGCAGCAGGCAGTCCTCGGAAGTGAGGGCTAGGGGATCGATCGGCACTCCTGCGCGGTAGAGGGGCACATAGCGCTGGTGCAGGCGCATCACCGTGCTGAGCAGCTCCGGGGGCAGGGCCAGGAAGCGCGCGGCGATTGATCCTTCAATCAGGATCGGCGCCTCCACCAGATCCACCAGCTCATCGAACAGCTCACTGGGCAGGTCAGGGCGGGCCCCATGGGCCTCGGCCGCCTGCTCGAGTTCCTGGCGGATCCAGCTTGCCCGCCCCTCCCGATCCACCTGCACCCCCGCTGCCGCCAGCGCTTCGCCATAGCGGTCGGCATGGGGGATGGGCACGGCCTCGGCCCAGAGCCGATGGCCCCGGCTGAGTTGACCACTGGTGACAGGCGGATCACTGCCCTCCAGATGCAGATCCAGCGGGCGATCATCCAGAAGGGCCACCAGCCAGCGCACGGGCCGGCTGAAGCGGATCTCCCCTTCACCCCAGCGCATGAAGCGACGACCCTGGAGCTCCTGGATCCAGGCGGGTGCCTTCTCCTCCAGCAGCTCGCTGGTGGGCCGCCCGCGTTCGTGGCAGATGGCGAAGACGAAGGGGCCCTTGGCGGTCTCGCGCAACTCCAACTGGGCAGGATCGACACCACAACGGCGGGCGAAGCCCTCGGCGGCGGCGGTGGGGCGGCCGTCCTGGAAGGCTTGAGCTCCTGGTGGGCCCTTGCGCTCCTCCACCCGATCCTCCTGCCGCTCGCTCAGCTGCTCCACCTGGACCGCCAACCGCCGCGGGGTGCCGAGGCTGCGCACCGTGCCATGGTCCAGATGGAGGTCCGCCAGATCCCGACGCACGAGGGACTCCAACTGGGGCAGGGCCTGACGCACGAAGTCCGCCGGCAGTTCCTCAGTTCCGATCTCCAGCAGGAAGGTGGACACGGGTAAAAGGTCTCGGCAGCCCCTGACTGTATTGAAGACCGATGGGAGAACCGCCCATTCGCTACGGTCGATCCATCTGTTGAGCTGCTGTGACCGTGACCTCTGAGTCATCGAGGGCTCCGAGACCATCGAAACCTTCCAAGGCGGCGCCCAGGGCCGAGGGCTCCCAATCGCCAGCCGCACCGGAAGCCCCCAAGACTCTGAGCAAGGCCGAGCGTCTCAAGGTCGAGAGTGACTATCTGCGCGAACCCCTCGCCAGCGAACTGGGCAACGATCTGGCCCATTTCAGTGACGCGGCCGTTTCGATCCTCAAGTTCCACGGCAGTTACCAGCAGGACAACCGCGACCACCGCGAGAAGGGCAAGCAAAAGGACTGGCAGATGATGCTGCGGCTGCGGAGCCCCGGCGGTCGCTTCCCCGTTCCGCTCTACCTGGCGATCGACGAACTGTCGGACCGACTGGGCAACGGCACCCTGCGGGCCACCACCCGCCAGACCTTCCAGATGCATGGCATTGCCAAGGGTGATCTGCGGGAAACGATCGGCACGATCGTCCGCCATCTGGGCTCCACCCTGGCCACCTGCGGGGATATCAACCGCAACGTCATGGCCCCGGCCGCACCCTTCACCACGGGGGGCTATCCGGCTGCCCGGCGGCTGGCCGATTCGATCGCCGATCTGTTGTCCCCCCAGGCCGCCGAAGGGGCCTACCTCGACCTGTGGGTGGAGGGGGAACTGAGCCACCGCATCAAACCCGACGCTGCCGTTCGAAAGCTGCGCGCCCGCCAGAGCGAAGGAGAAGTCTTCAGCGGCGATCGGGCCGAACCGCTCTACGGCACCACCTATCTGCCCCGCAAGTTCAAGGTCGCGGTCACCGTTCCAGGGGACAACTCGGTGGACCTGCTCACCCAGGACATCGGTCTGGTGGCCTTCACTGGCACCTCCGGACGCTTACTGGGCTGCAACGTCTATGTCGGCGGTGGCATGGGCCGCACCCACAACAAGGAAGAGACCTTCGCCCGCACCGCAGACCCCCTGGGCTATGTGGCCGCTGCAGATGTTCTGCCGTTGCTGCAGGCGATCGTGGCCCTGCAACGTGACCATGGCGACCGGGAGCAGCGCCGCCATGCCCGGATGAAGTACCTGATCCACGACCGCGGCATTGGCTGGTTCCGCCAAGAACTCGGGCGCTACTTCGCCGGTTCCCTGCAGCTTCTGCGCAAGGAACCCCAGACGCGACTCGTGGACTATCTGGGCTGGCATCGCCAGGGGGATGGGCTCTGGTTCGTGGGCCTGCCTGTGCTCAGCGGCCGCCTGCAGGGGGAACTCAAGCGGGGGCTCCGCCACTTGGTGGCCACCTACCAACTGGAGGTGCGTCTCACCCCCAACCAGGATCTGCTGCTCTGCAACATCGCCACCCACCAGCGCGGCAGTCTGCGCCATGCCCTGGCGGAGCTGGGCATGGCCACCCCGGAGGCGCCACCCCTTCTGGCCCGCCATGCCCTCGCCTGCCCCGCCCTGCCCAATTGCGGTCTGGCGATCACCGAGGCTGAGCGGGTCCTGCCGGCGATCCTCGACCGCCTCGATCAGCAGTTTCGCCGCCTGGACATCGACCGTGCCGTGTTGGTGCGGGTCACCGGCTGCCCCAACGGCTGTGCTCGCCCGTACATGGCCGAGATCGGACTGGTGGGCATTGGCGTGGACGAGTACCAGCTCTGGTTGGGAGGCAGCCCCCATCTGACCCGCCTGGCGACTCCCCACCTGGAGCGCATGCCCCTGCAGAAGCTGGAGGCCACACTGGAGCCAATGCTGCTGGCCTGGAAAGAGGCCGGCGTACGAACCCCCTTCGGCGATTTCATCGCCCGTCTTGCGCCGGAGCAACTGGAGGCATTGCTGCCAGCCACCTCCTGATGGCCCCCTTCCAGATCGGTCCTGGAGCTCACCAGGCCGCTCTTGGCTCCGTGGTGCTGATGCTCTTGGTGGTGGTGTCGCCCTCAAGCTCCCTGGCGGAGCGCCCCCAGGCCAAGGCTCCGAAAGCCCCAACCGAGCAGTACGAGCCGGACCAGCAAACCTGCACCCCCGAGAGACAGCTGGCGGCCTTCAACCATGCCCTGGCGCCCTATGCGGATCAGCCGCCGGCGGTGCTCGAGCAGCTGCGGGTCCTGCAACGTCAGCTCGGCGCGCGCAGCCTGCGCAGCTGCCTCGAACGGGGCTTGCTGAGCCCGGATCAGGTGGAACGCCTGGTCGAAACGATGGGCCTGGCGGCACCAGCCCAGGCCCCCCAACCGAACGAGTCGCCTCTGTTGGCCGCCCCCAGGCCCGCAACGATCAGGCCCGGCCCCCCAACGCCCAAGCCGGCGCCTTCCCCAAACTCCAAGCCATCCGCTTTTGATATGTCACCGATCGAATGGAACCCCGCCAGGACAACCCCGATCGACCCTAAGGATCAGAACGATCCCTTCCCATCGAGGTAGCGTCCATAGAGGGCGAGGGGGGCACCGGAGAGCCAGGCCCAGAGCTGATCGCCATGGCTGAAATGCCACCACTCATTGGGGTGCCGGCGAAAGCCAGCTGAAACCATCACGTGCAGGAGCAACTGGCGACGGCCGTGCCAGAGGGCGGCCTCACTTTCCAGGTTTGAGGCGGCGGCATCAGCGAAGTGGTCAGGTTCCGATACGGCCCCAATGGCATCAATGGGGGAGCCCAGATTCAAGGGCACCCCCTGGGCATCGGCGAGGGTGAGATCCACCGCCGCACCAGTGCTGTGGGGTGGTGGGCTGGCGGGATCCAGGCTGGGCGGGGCCCAGAAGCGCGCCACCTCGGCTTCAACCGCCCGGCGGGCAGCTCCATCCTCCGCGGAATCGATGCCCCGTTCGCGGCAGGTGGAGGTGATGCTGTGCTCCACCATGAAGGCCTGCACGGCAACGGGGCGCCAGGCATCGAAGATCGCCAGGCGCAGAGTGGGATCCTCGGCCCTCAAGCGCTCCTGGGCCTCCAGGAGGCGCTCCAGCACCTGTTGCCGCAGGCGAAAGGGGGACCCGCCATCCCCATAGGGCGCCCCGAGGGCTTGGTAGGGATGGGGTTCGATCCGCAGCAGCTCGGCGGGCAACTCCAGCAGAGGTTCGTTGAGGGCCTCGATGGGAATGGAGGTCCAGGGACGGGGAGACATCTCAGTTCAGCTGGGCGGCCTCCATGGTGCGGCGGCGCTGGTCCTCAAGGGCCTGGCGCAGGGCGGGATGCCGTTCCAGTTCAGGATCGTCAGCCAATAGACGCTTGGCTGCCTCCCGGGCCTGCTCCAGCACGCCTCCATCATCGCTGAGGCTGGCCAGGGCCAGGTCCGGCAAACCCGACTGGCGGGTGCCGAGCACCTGACCTGGCCCCCGCAGACGCAGGTCCATCTCGGCGATCTCGAAGCCATCGCCACTGCTCACCAACACCTCCAGCCTTTGTCGGGCTCCGGCCTGGTCGCTGTCATTGATCAGCAGGCAGTGGGAAGCAGCGGCCCCCCGGCCCACCCGACCCCGGAGCTGATGCAGTTGGGAGAGACCAAAGCGGTCGGCGTGCTCAATCACCATCACGCTCGCCTCCGGCACATCCACCCCCACCTCCACCACCGTGGTGGAGACGAGCACGTCGGTGAGCCCGTTGGCGAAGGCGCCGATGGCCTCCTGCTTCTCGGCGCTGTTGAGGCGGCCGTGCAACAGCCCCACCCGCAGATCGGCAAAGATCTCCCCTTGCAGCTGGGCATGCACCTCGATCGCCGAGCGCAGGTCCAGCTTCTCTGACTCCTCCACCAGGGGTAGAACCACATAGGCCCGCTGGCCCTGTTGCACCTGTTCTCGGATCAACTCGTAGGCCTTGGGGCGCTCACCAGGCCTGAGCAGGCGGGTGCGAATCGGGGTGCGGCCCGGAGGCAGCTCATCGATCTGGCTCACCTCCAGGTCCCCATGAACCGAGAGGGCGAGGGTTCGGGGAATGGGCGTGGCCGTCATTGTCAACAGATGGGGTTGCAGCCCCTTGGCCAGCAGGCGGTTGCGCTGCCGCACTCCGAAGCGGTGCTGCTCATCCACCACCACCAGGCCCAGGCGGTTGAACCGCACCGGATCCTCCAGAAGCGCATGGGTGCCCACCAACAACTTCAGGCTGCCGTTGTCGAGGTCCTGCAGCAGAGTGCGGCGCCGTTGCTGGGTCGTGGAGCCTGTCAGCAGGGCCACGGTGACGTGCAACTGGGGCATCCACTCGCACAGCTTGCGGTAGTGCTGTTCCGCCAGCACCTCGGTGGGGGCCATCAGGGCCCCCTGGTGGCCGGCATCCACGGCCGTGAGCAGAGCGGCTACCGCTACCACGGTTTTGCCACTGCCCACATCCCCCTGCACCAGGCGGGCCATCGGTTGGGCTTTTGTGAGATCGGCACGGATCTCCGCCAACACCCTTTGCTGGGCGCCAGTGAGCGGAAAGGGGAGCAGCTCCAGGAAGTCGCGCACCAGACTCCCCTGACCCGCTGGTAAGGCCAGGGGTGGGGCTGGGCGGCGGCTGAGTTCCTGCCGGCGCCGCAGCAGGCCCAATTGCAGCAACAGGAACTCGTCAAACACCAGACGTCGTCGGCTGGCGGTCAGGCTCTGGGCATCGGCAGGGCCATGGATCTGGCGCAGGGCCGTGGCCAGATCTCCCAGTCCCTCATGGTGGAGCAGGGCCTGGGGCAGGGGATCGCCCCAGGCCTCCACGGCGGGGAGCAGGGCCTGGATCGTCTGCCTGAGGCGGTCGGCGCCCAGCCCTTCGGTCAGGCCGTAGACGGGCAGCAGGCGACCGATGCTGCCGGAGCGCACGGGGGCGTTGGCGCTCTCCAGCACTTCAATCAAGGGGTCTTGGAAGGCCAGCCCGTAGGCGCTCTCCTTCACCAGCCCACTGACGGCCACGTGGGCACCGGGGGGAAACTGGCGCTGTTGGCCCCGCAGCCAGGCCGGCGCGCTGAAGCGTCGGCCGGCAAAGAAGCGCGACACCTTGAGGCGTCCGGTGACGTCCTGAAGCTGCAGCTCTTGAATGGAGAGATTGGGGTTGCGGGGGCTGGTGAACACGTGGCAGCGGCGCACCGTCGCCACCACCGTGGCGGTCTGACCTGGCACCAGGTCACGGATGCGCAGCAGATTCGCGTAGTCGAGATAGTCGCGGGGGTAGTAGCGCACCAGATCCCTGGCCACCAAGAGTCCCAGGGCCGCCAGCCGGGCGGCGGTGCGCGGCCCGATGTCCTTGATGTCACCCAAGGGGGTTTCAGGTCGGATCCGAGTTCCGTTGGCCGACGCGCTCAGTGGCGGCGGCGCAGCGCCCGCCCCGGGCTTCTCTGGGGCCAGGCGCAACCGGGGCGGAGCGATCGGCAACGGCGGCAGCAGCTCCTGGCGTAGGCGGTGCAATCGCTCCCGGCACTGGCGCACCAGGCTCTGACGCCGAGCCAGGCCGAGGCCGGCGTAGGCGCCGAATCCCTCTGCAAGGGTGGCGAGAGCCTGGCGGCCATCGATGGGAATCCCCTCGGGTGGTTCCCGGCAGCTGCGTTCCAGAAAGACGCTGAAGCGCTCCCTACGGCCCAGCAGGTCTTCGAACTGGCCATCGGCCTCCAACTGCAGTGCCCGTTGGAGCAAGGCGAGCCACTGCTCCTGGTGGGGGGTCAGCTGGCTGGGGCTGGCCCCGGATTCACTTGGTTGTTGTCCTGCAACCACTGTTCTTCCGCTTCTAGGGCGTGAACCCGCCGCTGCCAGTGGCGGTGGTGATGGGCCATTTTGCGTAACGCCAGGCGATGGCGCTCCAAACGCTTGCGGCACGTGCGCAACGGGGGCAGGCCGTACTCCAAATCACCCGGGCGCAGCAACAGACCGTGGGTCTCCAGTTGCAGGCCCCCCTCGTCCGAGGCAAAGGGCAAATGCAGCCGCAGCAGGTTGGCGGGTGCGGGCAGGGGATCGATCTGGCCCTCCAGAACCGCATCCAGCAGGTTCACCGGCATCAAGCTGCGGGTCAGCCGCAGGCGCAACAGATCCACGTTGATGGCATGGGACAGGTTGCGCAGGCGCCGTTGCAGGGCCCGGTCATGGGAGTCCCACCAGCGCAGAAGGGCGGAGGGATTCAAGAGCCGCAACGCATCGTTGCTTTCGTCGGTGGGGGCAGATTCGCTGGCGGAATCCCTGACCTCCATTTCGTCGGAATCCAACTGCCGTTGCCGTCCCATGGTCTCCGACGCCATGGCGAACAGCGATTGCAGCAACTTCAACTCCTGTCCGTTTTCACCCCCTGGCCCGCCCCCGCGGCGGCCCACCTCGCTGGGGTTCCAGGGCTCCGGTTGCCCATGAACATCCGACGATTCGTAGCCGTCACCGTCTAGCGGTTCGCCCCCCGACCCGTCGGCCCGGTGGGCCTCGAGCTCCTGGTCCTCCCGATCAATCTCATCGAGATCGGCAGCATCCGGTTCATCAGAGAGGAAATCGAACATCTCTCCTTCGGGAAGCCCGCTCAGGTCCCGATGGTCATCCTGATCTTCCCCTTCCTGCCCGTCATCCTGTCCCTTCCCATCGCCCAGGGGGCCGGAGATCCCAACCAGGCCAGAAAACCCTTCGCTAAACAGTTCAGCAGAGAGGGGCAGATCCATCTCCAGGCTCACTGAGCCCTCGGGCAACGGCTCCGGGCGGGAGCGCTGCGGCGCCTCCAGGGAGGCCAGAATCGCAGCCTGCTGCTGCTGGCGCCGTTTCCGTTCTTCCTGCTCCAGCTGGCGCCCCAGACAGGAGAGCTGCTCAATGGTGAGCAAACAGGAACAGCGCTGCACCAAAGCCCTCAGGCGTCGGTGCAGCTCGGCGCGCTCGATGGAGCTGAGGGCTCCGTAGCGCTCTGGATAGATCTGGGTCGCCAAGTGGAAGCTGGCCTGCTGCACATCGTGCAACAGGCCCTTGCGCATCACTTGGAGATAAAGGGCCAGCTGGCGATAGAGCTCGGGCCGCAACTCGGCGACCCGACCATGGACTCCATCCAGCTGGCGCCGGGCCTCAATCAGTGGCCGGGAGATGGTGCTCAGGCGGCCTTACCGCCCATGGCGGCCACCTCGGCAGCGAAGTCAGTGGCTTCCACCTCAATGCCCTCCCCAAGGGTGTAGCGGGTGAAGCGGCGCACCTGGATGTTCTCTCCGGTCTTGCCGGCGGCCTGCTTGACCATCTCGCCCACGGTGAGGGTGTTGTCACGGATGTAGGGCTGATCCAGAAGGGCCAGTTCCTTCAGGCGCTTGCCGATGCGTCCCTCAACGATCTTGACCTTCATCTCTTCCTTCTTGCCGCCCAGGTCGTCACGGCCCATTTCGATCGATTTTTCGCGCTCGACCACGTCCTGGGGGATCTGGTCGGTGCTGACGTATTCCACATTCGGGCAGGCGGCGATCTGCATCGCCACGTTGCGCACGAGTTCCTGGAACAGATCGCCCCGGGCAACGAAATCGGTTTCGCAGTTGACCTCCACCAGCACACCCACCCGGGCACCGGTGTGGATGTAGCTGCCTACAGCCCCCTCGGCGGCGGTGCGCCCGGCCTTCTTCTCGGCGGTGGCAATGCCCTTTTGCCGCAACCACTCGGTGGCCTTGGTGGCATCGCCGCCACTTTCGGTGAGGGCTTTCTTGCAATCCATCATGCCTGCGCCGGTCTTGTCGCGCAGTTCCTTGACGAGCTTCGCTGAGATCTCAGCCATGGGGAGGGGGTAGGGAAACAGGGAAGGCCCCGGCGGTCTGGTCGAATGCCAGGGAATGCCGAGGCCGGTGGTCAGGGCTGGAATCAGCCCTCGTCGTCGTCGCCGCGTTGATCCTGACCGCCTTGGCGCCCTTCGTTGATGGCATCGGCCAGACGGCCGAGCACCAACTGGACGGAGCGGACGGCATCGTCGTTGCAAGGGATGGGCACGTCCGCCAGGTCGGGATCGCAGTTGGTGTCCAGCATCGACACCAGGGGGATGTCGAGCTTGCGGCACTCGAGTACGGCGTTGGTTTCGCGCTTCTGGTCGACCAGCACCACCACATCGGGCAGGCGACGCATGTTCTTGAGACCGCCCAGGTACTTCTGCAGACGCTCCAGCTCGCGGCGGAGCACGGCGGCCTCCTTCTTGGGCCGCATGGCGATGGCCCCGGAGGATTCCATCCGCTCGAGATCCTTGAGGCGATCGATGCGGGCACGCATCGTGCTCCAGTTCGTGAGCATGCCGCCCAGCCAGCGCTGGTTGACATAGGCCGCGCCACAGCGGGTCGCCTCGATGGCGATCACTTCGGAGGCCTGTTTCTTGGTGCCCACAAACAGAAAGCGCTTGCCGGATCGGGAGGCGCTACGGGTCCATTTGTAGGCGTTGTTCATGCAGACGGCGGTCTGCACGAGATCGATGATGTGGACTCCGTTGCGCGCGCAATAGATGTAGCGCGACATCTTCGGGTTCCAGCGGCGGGTTTGGTGCCCAAAGTGGGCACCCGCCTCCATCATTTCGGCGAGGGTAACAACAGCCATGGTTGGGGGGTTTCGGGTTCGCCTCCACCTGCCAGGGATCGTGGGGCCAGAGCGGCCTTGATCACCCGAAACGGACAGGTGTGCGGGATGAAGTGGGACCGTTGCAATTTACCAAACGGCCCTCAGCACAGGCCCTCGGCCCGGGCTTCGGCGAACAGGGCGCGCACACCGATCCGGTTGAGCGGCAGCCGGAGCAGCTCCATGGCCAGGGACGGATGCCCTGTGCGGATCAACCAGGCCAGCACGGGGCGCAGGCTTCGCTCGTTGAGCAGACCCCCCAGGGTGAGCAACTCCCAGAGCAGGCGATGGAGCCAGGTGAACTGGATGATAAAGCGCACCCGTCGGGTGGGGTGCTTGCGGTAAAACACCAGGCCCATTTTGGCCCGCTCCCGTTCCACCCGAATCAGGTCGTTCACCTGGTCCAGCTTCAGGGCGGGGTGCCAGTGGTAGCCGGCCGCCGCCGGACAGCGCACAAGGGAGACACCCAGGCGCCGCAGCCGTTCCCCCAGCTCCAGGTCCTCCCAGCCGTAGAGCCGGAAACTGAGGTCGAACAGGCCGGCGCGCTCCAGCAACTCCCGGTCAATGGCCACATTGCCCGTGGCGAAGTAGGCCCAGGAGAGGTCGCTGAGTTTGTGGGGCTCGGCGGTGGGATTCTCGAAATTGCTGGTGTTGATCACCGCGCCGTAGGTGAAGCAAAGCCGGTTTCCCTGCCCATCCCAGGCCTGCTGAAGGGCCCGGGCATGCTCCAACAGAAAGCTGGGGGTCACGACCAGGTCACTGTCGATGAAGACGATCACATCGCCGCGGGCCTCCGCCACGCCGCGGTTGCGACCTTCGGCCGGTCCGCCGTGGTCCTGCTGAATCAGGCGCACGTGGGGAAAGGATGCGGCTTCCCGCTGCAGCCAGGCCACGGTGTCATCGGTGGAGCCATCGTCCACCAGCACCACTTCATAGCCCTCCAACGGGTCCCCGAGGCGCTGGTCCTCAAGGACACGCAGGCACTTCTCCAGGATCGGCCGGCGGTTGTAGGTGGGAATGACGACGCTGAGCTGCATGGGAGAGCGGCCAGATCGCTCCGAGGGAGCGCTCGAAAAGTCGGTCAAAAAAAGGGGACCCCTTAGGATCCCCTTGGCTTCGGGCTGATGGAGGAGCGCCCGGCTCAGTCGGCGGCGCCGCCGTTGTTGGCCGTGCCGGTCACGCCGTTGCCAGCCCCTTCCCCACGCCCGTCATTGCGCAGCTTGCGCTTCTTGAACTTGCGGGCGTAGGAGCGGTTGCGCTCCTGCTTTTCTTTCTTGAGGTTCCTGCGCTTGGCCATTCGATGCCGTGCCTTGGGGTGAAGAGACTCCAGCCTACTCAACCGGCTTGAAGGGCTAGGGAACTGGCCGTCAGGCGGCCATCCTCCATCTGCACCAGACGGTCGGCCACATCCAGGATGCGGGGGTCGTGGGTGACCATGAGCACCGCGCAATTCTGATCCCTGGCAAGGCGACGCAGAAGCTCCACCACCTCACGGCCGGTCTGCTTGTCGAGGGCGGCTGTGGGTTCGTCCGCCAGCATCAGCCGGGGATGGGCCGCCAAGGCCCTGGCAATGGCCACCCGCTGTTTCTGACCGCCGGAGAGGTCGTGGGGCAGCTTGCCCAGGTGGTCCCCCAGTCCCACCGCCCGCAGCCATTCGCGCGCCTGGTCCCTTCGGGCGCGATAACTCAGGCCAGGGAGGAGATCCGAACCCATCTGCACGTTCTGCTCCGCGGTGAGGCAGCGCAGCAGGTTGTGGCCCTGGAAAATCATGCCGATGTTCCTGCGCAGCTGTTGCCGGACGGACCGGCTGGAGCCGCCCAGCTCCTGCCCCAGCACCCGCACCTGGCCAGCCTGCACCTGACGCAGGGCCCCCACCAGGGTCAGCAGGGTGGTCTTGCCGCAGCCGGAGGGTCCGGTCAGCAGAACCACCTCTCCCGCATGAATCTGGAGATCAATGGATTGCAGCACCTGGCGGCGCATGGCCCCTTCTCCGTACCAGTGGCTGAGTCCAACAATGTCGATCGCATCAGCCATGGCTCAGAAGATCTCCGCCGGATCGGCATCACCCAGGCGCCGCATGGCCAGGGCCGCTGAGGCCATGCACATCACAAGAATCATGGTGAACACGGTGATCGCCCGGTCGGAAGCCATGGCCACCGGCAACTTGGTGGCGGCATGGATGACGCCGTACAGCACCTGTCCGGCGCCGTAGGCCGGCAGATAGCCGAGCACCGCAAGGAGCAATCCTTCCCTGGCCACGACGCCCAGGAGGGTGACCAGCGGATAGCCCATGGCCATCAAGGTGGCGTACTCGGGCAAATGGTCGCTGACGTCGGAGTAGAGGACCTGATACACAATTACGCATCCCACCACAAAGCCCATGGCGGCTCCGAGGGTGAAGATGAAACCGATGGCGGTACTGCTGCGCCAGTAGTCCTTCTCCATCTCAATGAAGCCCGCCTTGGTGTAGACGATCACGTCCTTGGGCAGGCGCTGCCGAAGCCGCTGGGCCACGGCTTCAGGGTCGGCACCGGATTGAAGGCGGATCAGCCCCAGCTCAATGCTGCCGGCGGGAGTATTGGGGAGCAGGCCGAGGAAGGTTTCGCTGCTGGTGAGCAGGTTGCCATCGGCCCCGAAGGAGGGACCGACGGCGAACAAACCGGCGACCCTCAGCCGCTTGCCCGCCACCTCACTTTCCACCGTTCGCCCCTCGCGGAACCACTGGGCCACGGGACCGAATTCATCCCTGGAGAGCTCATCGAAAAGCACCCGGCCCTTCTGGGTGAGCAGGGATGACTGGGCCGTGAGCTTGGGATCGAGGAAGAGGGGATCGGTGGGCTCGAAGCCCAGGGCCAGGATCGAGCGGGTGCCTCGGGTCTGGGGGTTGCGCCAAAGCAGCAGGTTCCAGTGAACAGGGGAGATGCCCTGCACCTGGGGATCCGCCAGAGACTGCACCAGCCGCCGCCGGGGGAAACCGGCCATGGAGATGGAGCTTTTTGTGCGCGGGCTCATCAACACCAGGTCGGTGTTGAACATCTTGTGGACCGTGACACTGGCGTCGAACAGGGCATCGCGGAAGCCCAGCTGCATGAACATCAGGATCCCGGCGAAGCTGATGCCCGCCAGGGCCACCGCCAGCCTCACCGGTTGACGGGTTAGCAACAGCCAGGAGAGCGGGATGCGCCGGCCCTGCCAGACACCGGTGAGCCACCGAAGGGGGTTCAAGGGTCGAAGCGGGTGATGGTTTTGAGACCGGACAACTTGCGCACCTTCGCCAGATCTGCCTCCTGCAGCTGGATGCGCACCTCCACCACCCGGGCGTCGGCGTCACCGGTGGGGTCTGTGGAGACCACCACCCTCTGCCGCACCTGGGGGCTGATCCGAATCACCCGGCCCACCAGGGAGCCCTCGAAGCCTCCGTTCTCGCTGGTGATGCGCACGGTCTGGCCCAGGCGAACCTGGCCGATGTCGCTTTCGTAGACCTCGGCGATCGCCTCCATGCGGTCACTGGCCCCCAATTCCAGGATGCCGTTGTCCCCCGGTCGTTCCCCCACCCGGGCCCTCAGGCGCAGCACGGTGGCGTCGATGGGGGATCGCAGCACGGTGTTCACCAGGTCAGCCTCCACTTTCACAAGGGTGGCCCTGGCTTCCTCCAGCTGCCCCCGCAGCTCGATCAGCTTCAGTTCGCGGGCCTCCAGATCGTCGGTGGAGGTGGCGCCCCCACGGGCCAGCTGGCGGTAGCGGCTGGTCTCCCGTTGCAGCAGGCTGAACCGGGCACTGAGGCTGGCGATGCGGGTGCGCAGCACCAGCCGGTCGGCCGCAAGGGTGGGGCCGTTATCGAAGCGGGCGAGGAGCTGGCCTTGCTTGACCTCCTGCCCCTCCTCCACCAGCAGCTCGCTGATGCGGGGGCTGCCACCGAAACCGGTAATGGGGGCCGCCAGTTTGCGTACGTCGCCGGCAGGCTCCAGGCGCCCAAGGGCGGAAATGGTGTCACGGGCCTTCTGGGCCGCCGCATCCGCACGCGGGGAAGTTGCCACCGGCACCGGTGGTTTCTGCTGGGACCGCCAGATACCGAAAACGGCCAGCACGACCGTCACGGCGATCAGAACCCGCCCCGGCGTGCCTGCCAGAAAAGTCAGGGGGCCGGAGGATCGTCGAACAGGAGTTCCTCGATGTAGCGGTTGGCCCAGGTCGGGTTGAACGCCTTCTCCAGCACTCGCCGGGTCTTGTCGTTGCGTTTCTGCTGCTGGCAATACGCCAATTGGCCGCTATGGCGCTCCACGGTACCGGGATGGTCCGGCGGCTGCGGTGTGGTGCTGCGAACGGCAGCGGCCAGGACGTCCAGCAGGCTGATCACGTCAGCGATGAACCACTCCTCCTCCTCCGCATCTGCCGGCCGTACGAAGCGGACGTGGGGTGAAAAAATCGTTCCCCACTCCGGCAGATCCCTGGGGTTGCGGTAAGGCCGCCGCGGCAAAGCAGCCAGGGCTTGATCAATCGCCGGCGGCAGGGTGCCATGGAGGGGGGAGAGGTCCGCAATCGCGGCGGACACCTGGCCCCGGCCGGCCACGATGTCGGCACCGAACACCGGCAGGTCGAAGCAGGGGTCTGGAAAAAAAACACAGTGGAGGATCTGGAGGCCCCCCCCAAGGCGGGCGGTCTCCAGGTGCAGCTTGCGCAGACCCCGGCAGCGGCGCAGCTCATTGCGGATGAACAGGCTTTCGCCATCGAGGCTGCCGCTGATCGCCTCCAGGGATGGATCGATGGCCAGAGGTGCAAGCTCCGGCAATCCCTCCCAACTGCCTCGGATGCGCTCCGCCAGGGCATCAACAAGGGGGTGGATGGCCGGATCGGGAGTCGGCTTCGGCGTCAACGGGGTGGTGCAGGCCAGCAGAATGGTGATCCTGCCATGTGCGCATTGACCCGTTGCCCTTGTCTCCTCCTCCTGCAACAGGCTGCGTGGCCGTAGCAACCGAACCAAGCCGCAGTCGACTGGCCAATGGGGTGGAGGTGGTGCACCTGGAAATGGCAGAGGCCCCGGTGGTCTGCCTCGATTTCTGGTGCAAGGCCGGGAGTCGACTGGAGGAGCCGGAGGAATCCGGGCTGGCCCACTTCCTGGAGCACATGGTGTTCAAGGGCAGCCGCAGCCTGGCTCCAGGCGAGTTCGATCACCGGGTGGAATCCCTAGGCGGCAGCAGCAACGCCGCCACCGGCTTCGATGACGTGCATTTTCACGTGCTGATCCCGCCGGAGGGGGCAAGCGAGGCGTTGGAGCTGTTGCTGGAGCTGGTGCTCGAACCCCGTCTTGGGGACGAAGACTTTCAGATGGAGCGCCAGGTGGTGCTCGAGGAGCTGAACCAGAGCGAGGACCAACCCGAGGAGGTGGCCTTCCAGACCCTTTTGGCCCTGGCGTGCCCGAATCATTCCTACGGACGGGCCATCCTCGGCGAGCGCTCCCAGCTGGAGGGCCATCAACCGGCAGCGATGGCCTCCTTCCACAGCCGCATCTACCAACCCGGCAACATCAGCGTGGCCCTGGCCGGTCCCCTCGACCAGCTCGACCTGGTCGAACGGATTGAAGCCGGACCCCTGGCCGGACTGGCCACCACCGCCGCCACCCCCCCGCCTGCTGCGCTGGCCCTCGTGGCGGGCAGACAGCAGCTCGAACTGCCCAGGCTGGAGGCGGCCAGGATCCTGATGGCCTGGCAACTGCCCTGCGCCCATGACATCGACGGGGTTATGGGCGGTGACCTGATCACCACCCTGCTGGCCGAAGGAAGGCGGAGCCGACTGGTGACACGGCTGCGGGAGGAGCTGCGCCTGGTGGAGAGCATCGATCTCGATCTGACCGTCCTGGAGGCGGGGAGCCTGGCCTTGCTGGAGGCGGTGTGCGCCCCCGCCCACGTGGCAGCGGTGGAGGCGGAAATCGGGGCGATCTGGCGGCAGCTCTGCGATGAGCTCCCTGGTGTCGCTGAACTGCAAAGGGCCCAACGCCTTGTGGCCAATGGCCACCGCTTCTCCCTGGAATCGGCCGCCTCGGTGGCTGGACTGATGGGCAGCAACTGCCTCTGGGGGCGCCCCCTGCCCCTCGATGCCCCCCTTCTGGCCATCGAGCAGTGGACTGTGGACCGGCTGCAAGAGGAGATTGTGCCCCTGCTGGATCCCGAGCGGGCTTTCACCCTGGTGGCCCTCCCCGCATGAACCTGGAACGATTCCACCTGCCGGGGGGCTGCCCGGTGTGGGTGCAGCGTCGCAGCGGTCCCGACCTGATTTCGGCCAAACTCCTGATCCCTGGCGGTAGTGCGGCGGATCCCCCTGGCTCCAGGGGCGTCACCCAGCTGCTGGCCGGAGTTCTCACCCGCGGCTGTGGACCCCTGAGTGGGGACCAGCTGGCGGAGTTGGTCGAGGGCAGGGGCGCGGGTCTGCGCTGCGAAACCAGCGAAGACGCCCTGATCGTGAGCCTTAAGTGCGCCAGCAGCGACAGCGAGGCCCTGCTGCCCCTGCTGCTCACCCTGGTGCAAACCCCCTGGCTGCAGCCGGACCAGGTGACCCTGGAGCGCGATCTCAATCTGCAGGCCCTGCAGCGCCAGCGGGAGGATCCCTTCCAGCTGGCCCACGACCAGCTGCGCCATCAGCTCTACGGCCAGGGTCCCTACGGCCATGACCCCCTGGGGGTGGAAGGGGAGCTGGGGCGCCTGGGCCCTGGGGATCTGGCCGCACGGCTGCCCGATCTGGGCCTTCAGGGGGCGGTGCTGGTGATCTGCGGTCAGCCGCCTGGGGCCTTGAAGGAGTGGCTGACGCCCCTGGATCAGCCGCAGGGCCCATGGAAAACCTTCGCACCGCACCAGAACCCTGGTCCAGCTGGGGAGGGCGGCGAGCGCCTCGCCCTGGTACCCGATGAGACCGAACAGCTCGTACTGATGCTGGGCGCCTCGACGGTCCCCCTCGGGGCCCCCGATGCCTTGGCCCTGAGGCTGCTCCACTGCCACCTGGGGATCGGCATGTCGAGCCGGTTGTTCGTTGCCCTGCGGGAAGAACACGGCCTCGCCTACGACGTGGGTGTCCATGCCCCCGCCCGCCGGGGGGCGGCCCCGTTCGTTTTCCATCTCTCCAGCTCAGCCGATCGGGCAGGGGAGGCCACCACCCGCCTTCTCGATGAATGGCAGCGATTGCTGGAGGAACCCCTCACGGCGGCAGAGCTGTCGCTTGCCGTGGCCAAGTTCCGGGGCCAGGAGGCCCTCGGCCGCCAGACCTGCAGCCAGATCGCCGATCGCCATGCCCTGCTCCTCTCCCATGGCCTCGACTGGGACTACGCCGATGGGGCCCTAGCCAAGAGCCGACAGCTGGTTCCAGCCGACCTGCTGGCCGCCGCCCGCCGCTGGCTGGCACGACCTGCCCTGAGCCTCTGCGGACCCGCCACTGCCCTGGCCGCGGCAGAACGGAGCTGGCAACGGCACCGCCTCAGTGATCCGCCTGCTCTGGCGACTCGCTGACGCCCACCAGCTGGGACAGGGTCAGCAGAAAGGCACCACGGCGAAACCGGACCGCCAGTTGGTCCTTCGCCCGGATCGATTCGACATGGCCCACCTCATCGGCATCCACCAGATCCGCAGGCCGCAGCATCGGCATCGGATCGGCGCTCTTGAGATAGGTCGGCACGGATCGGAGGCGCACCGCCTGTCCTACGGAGAAGCTGGCGACGTGCTCGGACTCCGGCATGGGCACTTCGCAGGGGGAGACACCTGTCCGGTCGACCCTACGTCCTGCAGGATGGGGGGAGCGACTCGGGAAGCGATTGCGGGCCCTAGCCACCTGGAGCGGGGCCGTCGCCGGCCTGCTGTTGATCATCATCGGGGGCCTGATTCAGGCCGCTGTTCCCGCCCCCGGCCATGGCGGCAGCCTGGAGCTCATCCCACTGCCGATCACCCTGCAGGTGCCTGCCCTGCTGCTTACCGCCCTGGTGTGCGGGCCCAGGGGGGCCATGCTGGCCGCCGTGTCCTACCTGAGCCTGGGGCTGTTCCAACTACCGGTGTTCCATGGCGGCGGGGGAACGGCCTACCTGCTGGATCCAGGCTTCGGTTATCTGGCAGGGTTCTTGCCGGCCGCTTGGGTGACGGGCCGGCTGGCGCGCCAGCCCGGCATGGATGATCCGCTCAGCCTGGCCGGAGCCGCCGCCATCGGTTTGTTGGTGCTTCAGGTTTGCGGCTCGGCGAACCTGATCCTCGGCAGCCTGGCGGGTCGCTGGGCTGCAAGCCTGCCCCAGCTGCTGCTGGATTACAGCCTCGGACCGTTGGTGCCCCAGTTGCTGCTCTGTTGCGCCATTGCCGTGCTGGCGTTGCCCCTGAGGCGTCTGTTGATGATCGAATCCTGATGGGCCCCGTGCAGCAGAGCCGAGGGGCCGTGATCCTGATCGCTGCTTCCGTGGTGGTTTTCGACCAGATCACCAAGTCCCTCGCCCTCGCCCAACTGTCGCCGGGAATATCCCGGCCATTGCTGCCTGGTTTGTTGGACCTGCGCCTGGTGTTCAACACCGGAGCGGCCTTCAGCCTGTTCACCGGTGCCGCCAGCCTCCTGGGGGGCATCAGCCTGGTGGTGGCGCTAGCGGTGCTTTTCTGGCTGCTGCGCTGTGGTCCCCTACGGTTCTGGCAGGGATCCGGCGTGGGGGTGCTGCTGGGAGGAACGATCGGCAACGGCATCGATCGCTGGCGCCTGGGCACCGTGACTGATTTTCTGGAGCTGGTGCCGATCAGCTTCCCGATCTTCAATGTGGCCGACGTGGCCATCAATCTGGCCGTGTTCTTCCTGCTGCTGGACCTGCTGAGACCCCATGGCACGAACCAGCGTTGATTCCCTGGGACCGCGCCTGTTGCAGCGGTTCTCCCCCCTGAGCCAACCTGGCTCGGCGTTGCTGGAGCTGTTCGTTCCCGGTCAACCCAGCCGCCGCATTCCCCTGCATGGGGGCCTCTATCGCATCGGCCGCGATCCCCACGCCGAAATTTCGGTGGACCACGGCGCCGTCAGCAAACAGCATGCCCTGCTGGAGCAACGGGATCGCCACTGGCTGCTGCGGGACAACGGCTCCACCAACGGGCTCTGGTGGCAGGGCCGCCGCATTCAGGAACTTCTCCTCGGTGATGGCGATGTGGTGCGGTTTGGCCCCAGCCAGGAGCCAGGTCTGCCGGAAATCTGCTTCCGGCTGAGGCCGTCGCCCCAGCTGCCCAAACTCGGAAGGGCCCTGGCCCTCGCCCTGGGCGTGGTGGCAGCGGGAGGCCTCTCCTTGCTCGCGCTGTCGGTGCTGCAGATGCCCGTGCGCGGCAGCCTGGCCACCGTCCGCGGCCCACTGGCGCTCTATGACCGCACCAACAAGCCCCTGAGCTCAGCGGATTCCAGCCAACACCGGGAGCACAAGGCCCTCACCGACTACCCCCGTGTCCTGGTGGACGCCTTGCTCTCGAGTGAGGACAGCCGTTTCTGGTGGCACCCAGGCGTCGATCCGATTGGCACCGGCCGTGCCCTGGTGGCCAACCTGTTGGGGGGTCGCGTGCTGGAGGGGGGCAGCACCCTCACTCAGCAGTTGGCCCGCAGCCTCTACCCCGAGCAGGTGGGCCGTGGCGAAACCATCGAGCGCAAATGGCGGGAGCTGCTGGTGGCCCTGCAGCTGGAGGCCCGCTTCAGCAAGCACGATCTCCTGCTCAGTTATCTCAATCGGGTGTATCTGGGTGTGGGCTGGGGCTTTGAGGATGGGGCCCGGGCCTATTTCGGCCGTCCGGCCTCCCAGCTGCAACTGGAGGAGGCGGCCCTGCTGGTGGGTCTGCTGCCTTCCCCCAACGGCAACGATCCCTGCAACAATCCCCAAGCGGCCCTGGCGGCCCGAAACGGTGTCCTCAACAAGATGGCCGACACCGGGCGCATCAGCCCCGATCAGGCACGCCGCAGCCGCCGGCGGCCGATCCAGCTAGGACCCCAGGCCTGCCGGGGGGGCAACGGGCCCAGGCCGGCCCCCTTTTACACCGACCAGGTGCGTCAGGACCTGGAAGGTCTACTCGGGGTCGATGTGGCTTCTGAGGGCAATTTCCTGGTGGAGACCCACCTGGATCCCGTGCTGCAGGACGTGGTTGAGCACCAGTTGCGCCAGGAACTCCGGGCGGCGGCCCCCCTGCGGGTGAGCCAGGGGGCTGTGGTGGTGCTCGATTCCCGCACCGGCGGGGTGCTGGCCATTGCCGGCGGCCGCGACTACCGCTTCAGCCAATACAACCGGGCCAGCATGGCCCTGCGGCAACCCGGCAGCACGTTCAAATTGATGACCTACCTGACGGCCCTAGAACGGGGACTGCGGCCCACCGATGCCGTCAGCTGCGCCCCACTCGACTGGGGCGGCCAGGCCTTCGCCAGCCACTGCGGTGGCCGGGTGAGCCTGACCCAGGCCTTCGCCATGAGCAGCAACACGGCCGCCCTGCGCCTGGCGAGGCGGGTGGGTCTGGATGCGGTGGTGCGCAAGGCGCGCGACCTGGGCATCAGCAGTCCGCTCTCGGCTGTGCCGGGCCTGGCGCTGGGTCAGAGCGAAGTGCGGCTGATCGAGCTGACCGCCGCCTACGCCGCGGTGGCCAATGACGGCGTCTGGCATGCCCCCAGCACCATTCGACGGCTCACCGACGCCGAAACCTGTGGTGGTTTGGAAAGCAGCCGCTGCCGCGCGCAACGCCGCAATGCGGGCCGACCGATCAACCCCGGCCGTCGGGTGATCAAGCCGGAAACGGCCCGCCAGATGCAGGGATTGCTGCGGGCCGTCGTGCGCGGCGGCACCGGCACGGCCGCCTATCTGGGCGGGATGGAGGGTGGCAAGACCGGCACCACCAACGACGCCCGCGACCTGTTGTTCGTGGGCTACGAACCCAAGCGGCACTGGGTCATCGGCATCTGGCTCGGCAACGACGACAACGGACCCACCTCCAGCAGCAGCGCCCTGGCCGCTGGGCTCTGGAGCACGATCGTGCGAGCCGCCGGCAGTGGCAGCCTCGACCAGACCGCCAAGCTTTGAAGCTGCCGGTGCGTCTCTGGTGGCTCCTGGGCCTCGCCCTCGTGGTGCTGGTGGTGCTCGGCCTGGTGGTCCAGGTGCTGAACAACCTGCTGTGGCAGCTCAATTACCTCTTGCCCAGCTGGCTGGTGGGTCCCGTGCTGCTGTTGGTGGTGGGGGGTGGTGCCCTGCTACTGGGGCGGTTGGCGTGGCCCTGGATCACCGACCTGGGCCGGAACCGCAGGGGCCAGTTACCATCTCCAGCCGAGGATCTTCCCCCCTCCTCCCGCCAGGAGGCAGCGCGACGCAATCTGGCGGCCATCGACCAGGTGCTCGATCGCGTCCGCGATGAGGTTCAACGGCAGGCCCTGAGGCAGGAACGGGAACGGATCGAAGCGGAGCTGCAGCGCGGGGACCTCGTGCTGGTGGTGTTCGGAACCGGTTCGGCCGGCAAGACCTCCCTGATCCGCGCCCTGCTCAAGGAGGTGGTGGGCGAGGTGGGGGCAGCCATGGGCTCCACCGAAGAGTGCGTCAGCTACCGACTGCGATTGCGGGATCTGTCCCGGGGCCTGCGTTTGGTGGACACCCCCGGGATCCTCGAGGCCGGCGGTGACGGCCGTTCGCGGGAGACCATCGCCAGGCGCCAGGCCGCCCTTGCCGACCTGCTGGTGCTTGTGGTGGACGGCGATCTGCGGGCGTCGGAGATGGAGGTGTTCACCGCCCTCGCCAGCCTGGGCAAACGGCTCCTGCTGGTGCTCAACAAGTGCGACCTGCGCGGCGAGGCCGAGGAAGGGAGGTTGTTGGCCCTGTTGCGCCGCCGCTGCCAGGGCCAAATCGCGCCAGAAGATGTGGTTCAGGCCAGCGCCTCACCCCAATCGGTGCCGATGCCCGGAGGCCGCCCCCACCAGCCCCAGCCCGAGGTGGACGCGCTCTTGCGGCGCATCGCCACGGTGCTGCACCAGGACGGGGAGGAGCTGATCGCCGACAACATCCTTTTGCAGAGCCGCAACCTTTCGGATGCCAGCCGGGAGCTGCTGGCTGGTCAGCGGCGCAGCGACGCGGAACGGATCGTGGATCGCTACATGTGGATCGGAGCTGGGGTGCTGGTGGTCACCCCCCTTCCCGTGGTCGACCTGCTCGGAACCGCCGCCGTGAATGCCCAAATGGTGGCCGAGATCGGCCGCATCTATGGCGTCACCCTTTCGCAACGAACGGCCCAGGACCTGGCGGTTTCCGTGGGGCGCACCCTCGCCAGCCTCGGGGTGATCAAGGGGGGGCTGGCCCTGATCGGCTCTGCCCTCACGCTCAACCTGCCCGCCCTGCTGGCCAGCGCAGCGGTTCAGGCGGTGGGGGCGGCCTGGTTGACCCGGATCGCGGGCCTCAGCTTCATCACCTACTTCGAGCAGGACCAGGACTGGGGCGATGGCGGCCTGCAGGAGGTGGTGCAGCGCCAGTACGAACTGAATCGCCGGGATTCCGTGCTGCGGCGCTTCCTGGATGCGGCCTTCAACCGCGTGGTGGAACCGTTGCAGCGGGGGAAGGATCCCCAGCTGCCGCCCCGGCCTGATTCCTCGCAGTCGGGACAGTCAAAGCAGGGGCCATTGGACCAAGGGCCTCCGGGGGCGGGGGCAGCAGGGGGCCCCGGGCGTCGAGCACGGTGATCAGCACCAGGTAGAGCACTCCGATCAGGATCGAGAGGGCGCCGGTGAGGATCGCCACCCATCGGCCCCGGGACGATTCGCCGCCGCTCATGGCTGCACGCTCCCCCGAACCAGGGAGTCACCCTACGCCCCATGGAGTGACTCGGAGACCAACTCAGCTAGCCGTTGGAGCTGCTCCTCCCGGGTGTGGGGGTTACCGAGCACCGCCTTGAGGTAATAGCGGCCCTGGTAGCAGGGGCGCGACAGCATCAGCTGCTGATCCAGAAGCCGCTGGCGCGTCCGCCGGGACCAGCCTTCGCTCGCCCCAGGGTCGATGCCCCTGGGGGCGAATGCCAACAGGTGCAGGGGGCCGCTCAGCAGATCCAGGTCCAGCGCAGCCAGCAACCGCTGCAGCTGGCGGCGGCGCCCAATCGCCCCATCCACCACGCTCTCGATGCCCTCGAGTCCCAACTGGCGCAGACCCAGCCACAGCTTCAGGATCTCACCAGAGCGACTGCCCTGCAGACCACATTCGCCGCCATGGGCGTCCCCCCAGCTGGGCTCCATGTAGGGAAGGCCGGTGGAGAAGGTGGCCTGAAGCTGCTCGGGTTGGCGCAGCAGCAGCAGGGAGGAGGTCTTGGTGATGCCCAATAACTTCTGGGGGTTCACCGTGACGGAATCGGCCCCGCCCAGGCCCGCGACCCGGTGGCGGTGGGTCGAAGTGAGGCCACACACGGCGCCGATGGCCCCATCCACATGGAGCCAGACCCCGGCCGCTCGACAAACGGTTGTCAGCTCCTCAAGGGGATCCACCGCTCCCCGCACCGTGGTGCCGGCGGTGGCCACCAGGGCGATCACCGGCCGTCCTTCCCGATCCAGACGGCCCAGGGCTTCAGCTGCCGCGAAAGGATCGAGGCGCCCGAACCCGTCCACGGGCAGGCTCTGCAACGCTTCCGCCGGCAGACCCATCACCCGGATCGCCTTCTGCAGCGACACATGGGCATCGGCGCTGGCCAGAACCACAGCCCGGGGATCCTCCGCCCGTCCAGCTGCATGGCGGGCCACCACCAGGGCGGTGAGGTTGCTCAGGCTTCCTCCGCTGGCAAGCACCCCCCCTGATCCTTCACCCAGCCCCAGACTGCGGGCCAACCATCCACAGAGGCTGCGCTCGAGGCGACTGAGGGAGGGGGAGAGTTCCTGGGCCAGCAGATTGTTGTTGAGACCGGCGCAGATCAACTCCGCCACCACCGAAGCACTCAGGGGAGGCGGATCGAGGTGGGCGATCGCGCCGGGATGGTTGGGGTTGTAGGCCCCCTCCATCACCAACTGCAGGTCCGCCAGCAGCCGATCGGAAGGCAGGCCCCGCTCCTCAGGTTCCACCGCCGGCATGACGCTCAGGGCAGGAAGGGGAGAGCGCTGCTCAGCAGTTGCCAGCCAGCGACAGAGCAGCTCGGAAGACTGGGTCAGCAACCGCTGCAGTCCGCTGTCGAGCTCCGCAGGGGCCGCGAACGGGAACGGCTCAGGACACCGCTCGATCTGGGGCGTTACGGCCAAGGTTGGGCGGAGGTGTCGGGCCATTCTCCCCCTCGGAGTGGCAACCTGAGGTCGCAACCCTGCCGATGGGGACGGCGACGGTGGTGTACGCAAAGCGCCCCTGCCCCTTGAACGACGCCCAGCGTCGGTTCTGGATGGCCCGCCTCGCCCGCCTGGCAGCCGAAGCGGGCAACAGGGGTGAAATCCCCGTGGCGGCGGTGATTCTGGATGGCCGGGGCCGGGCCCTGGCCTGGGGGAGCAACCGTCGGGAGCGGCAGGCCGATCCCCTCGGCCATGCCGAATTGGTGGCACTCCAACGGGCCGCCCGACTGCGGGGCGACTGGCGTTTCAACGACTGCACCCTGCTGGTAACCCTTGAGCCCTGCCCGATGTGTGCAGGTGCCCTGGTGCAGGCGCGGATGGGCCGGGTGGTGTTTGCTGCCGCCGATGCCAAACGGGGCGCCCTTGGGAGTTGCCTGAACCTGGCGACCGACCCCAGCGCCCATCACCACATGGAGGTGGAGGGGGGCGTAGGGGCTGAGGCCAGCCAGCGGATGTTGGAGGCCTGGTTCAGGCAGCGGCGGCGGCGACGGCCGGAATGGAGCTCCTGAAGGCAGGCAGTTCGTCGGCCAGCAGATTGAGCAGCAGATCGACGTTTTCAGGTGTGCTGTTGTAGCCCATCAGACCGATGCGCCAGACCTTGCCGGCAAGGGCCCCCAGGCCCCCACCCACCTCGATGCCGTGCTTGTTGAGCAGATGGAGGGTGAAGGCCTTGCCGTCCACCCCTTCGGGAATGCGCACGGTGGTGAGCGTGGGGAGGCGAAGCGCTTCGTCCACATGCAGCTCCAAACCCAGGCTCTCCAGACCAGTCCAGAGGCGCTCAGCATTGCGGCGGTGGCGGGCCCAGGCGTTTTCAATGCCCTCATCGGCCAGAAGCCGAAGGGCTTCACGCATGCCGTAATTCATGTTCACCGGAGCCGTGTGGTGGTAGGTCCGGTTGCTGCCCCAGTACTGGTTGAGCAGGGAGACGTCGAGGTACCAGTTGGGCACCTTGCCGGTGCGAGCGTTGAGCTTGGCTTCGGCCCTGGGCCCCATGGTGAAAGGACCGAGGCCGGGGGGGCAACTGAGCCCCTTCTGGCTGCAGCTGTAGGCCAGATCCACGCCCCAGGCATCGAGGTAGAGGGGAACAGCGCCAAGGGAGGTGACGGTGTCGAGCAGCAGAAGGGTGTCGTGGCGGCGGCAAAGCTCACCGATGCCCTCCATGGGCTGGCAGACGCCGGTGGAGGTTTCGGCATGGACCAGGGCAAAGATCCGGGGCTTGTGGAGCTCGAGGGCCGCTTCGATTTCTTCGAGGCTGAAAGCTTCCCCCCAGGGACGCTCAATGGTGTGCACATCGGCCCGGTAGCGCTGGGCCATGTCGACGAGCCGCAGCCCGAAATAACCCTTCACCGCCACCAACACGGAGTCTCCAGGCTCCACGGTGTTGGCGAGGGTGGCCTCCATGGCGGCACTGCCGGTGCCGCTCATGGGAATGGTGAGCCGGTTGTCGGTTTGCCAGGTGTAGCGCAGCAATTCCTGCACCTCGCCCATCAACTCGATGTAGAGCGGATCCAGGTGGCCGATGGGCGTGCGGGCCAGGGCGGCAAGCACGGTGGGATGGGCATTGGAGGGACCTGGCCCTAGCAGCAACCGATCCGGAGTGGCAATGGGCGCCAGGTGAAGGCGGTGCTGATCACTCACGGAGTGGGTGGAAAGAGGGAGGGCCAAGTCCTGATCCGGGATGAAACAAGTGGAGGGAAGCCTACGTAGCGGCGGTGACGGCTCAGCGGGCGCGCACGTTCGTAGCCGCCAGACCCCGGGCCAGGTGGGTGAAGGGAGCGCGCACCAGATCGATGTCGGTGAGGCCGGTTTCGGCCAGCTTTTCGATCACCACATCCCCGAGCAGGGTGATGCTGCGCACCGTGGGCCCCGTGGGCACCCCCAGGCTCTTGTAGGTGTCGTCGAGTCCGTAGAGCACGCGCTCGTCGAGGATCTGGGGGTCGTCGGCCACCAGGGCGTAGCTGGCGTAGCGAAGGAAATAATCCATGTCGCGCAGGCAGGCCGCCCAGCGCCGGGTGGTGTAAGCGTTGCCACCTGGCAGAAGCAGCTCGGGGTCCGATTGCCACAGGCGCTGGCTGGCCTCGCGCACGATCTCGGCCGCCTCCCGGTTGATCAGCTCAACGGCGGCCAGGCGCACTGCCGATTCGCCGTAGAAGCTGGAGGCCCGGTCGAGGGCCTCCCGGTCGAGATAGCGCCCTAACTGGTCATAACGGCCAATCAGGCCCGAGATGGCATCGCGCATGGTTCAGTCGAATCGACGCACCTGGCCAGAAACTAGCACCCGAAAAACCGCAGATCCCTGTCTGGAAGCAGGCTCTGACCAATCTGACAGAAACGGTTACGCAAGGGTGGTCCCACCCTGGCTGCCCAGCTCCGGCCAGTGAAGAAGTAGCCGAAACTACCGATGAGCCCCATGGGGCTCCCTACGGTCCCGCCGCCTCCCTCTCCTCCATGGCCAAGACCGCCCAGGACGTCCTTCGCCAGATCAAGGACGGGGGAATCGAATTGATCGACATCAAGTTCGCCGACCTGCGTGGCAAATGGCAGCACCTGACGGTTCATGCCGACCTGATCGACGAGGAGTCCTTCCGGGCGGGGGTCGCCTTCGACGGCTCCTCGATCCGCGGCTGGAAGAGCAGCCACGAATCGGACATGGCGATGGTGCCGGACCCAGGCACCGCCTGGATCGACCCTTTCTACCGCCACAAAACCCTCGGCCTGATCGCCTCGATCCAGGAATCCCGCAGCGGTAGGCCCTACGGCCGCTGCCCTCGGGCGCTTGCCCAGAGGGCCCTTGCCCACCTGCGCAGCACCGGACTGGCTGACACGGCGTTCTTCGGACCGGTACCGGATTTTTTCCTCATCGACGACGTCCGCCACAACTCCAGTGAAGGGGGTTCGTTCTCCAGCGTCGATTCGATCGAAGCCCCCTGGAACAGCGGCCGCCTTGAGGATTACCAGGACATCCGCAGCGAAATGCTGCTCACCTTGGGCCAACTGGGGGTGCCGATCGAAACGCACCATCCCGAGGTGGCCGCCGCCGGTCAGCAGGAGCTCAGCATCAAGTGCGCCGAACTGATCAACGCCGCCGACAACGTTCTCACCTACAAATACGTCGTTCGCAATGTGGCCCGGAAGTACGGCAAGACGGCCACGTTCATGCCCAGGCCCGTGTTCACCGACAACGGCAGCGGCATGCATGTGCACCAGAGCCTCTGGAAGGGAGGCGAGCCCCTGTTCTTCGGTGAAGGCACCTATGCCAACCTCTCCCAGACAGCCCGCTGGTACATCGGCGGCCTGCTCAAGCACGCCCCCTCCTTCCTGGCCTTCACCAACCCCTCCACCAACAGCTACGAGCGCCTGGTGCCTGGGTTCGAAGCGCCGGTGAACCTGGTGTACTCCCAGGGCAACCGGTCCGCCGCCGTACGCATCCCCCTCACCGGATCCAACCCCAAAGCAAAGCGACTGGAGTTCCGCTGCGGCGATTCCCTGGCCAACCCCTACCTGGCCTTCAGCGCCCTGCTTCTGGCCGGCCTCGACGGCATCAGGAACCAGATCGACCCGGGCCGTGGCACCGACGTGGACCTGGTCGAACTGCCGGCCGAAGAGCTCGCCAAGATCTCCACGGTGCCCGGCTCCCTCCATGGGGCCCTTGAAGCTCTCGCTGCCGACAAGGATTACCTGCTCGCCGGTGGTGTCTTCAGTGAGGACTTCATCAGCAACTGGATCGACCTCAAGTACGGGGAGGTGCAGGAACTGCGCCAGCGGCCCCACCCCCACGAGTTCAGCCTTTACTACGACGTCTGAGGTCCCGCCTGGTTGCGCAGAGGGGCCAAGGCGCTGCTGTGGAGATGCTGCCCATGGGCAGGACCGGCTGCCCAAACCCGCTGGTACCCAATGGCATCCAGGCGGCCATCAAGGTCGTGGTGGGTGGTGATCTGGGCCAGATCGGCCCCGGGGCGCTTCACCTCCCGTTCATGGGTCTGGGTCCAGTTGTGCTGCTCCCGTTCCGCCGAGACCAACTCCTGTCCATCGGCGGTGTGATCACTCGGGTTACTGGGCCTCGCGTTCGGCGCGCCATTCCTGCGGATCGTTCCCATCCCCACCTGCGGGCTCCCTGACTCCATTCAGTAAGGGCCCCAGACCCGAGCCGGTCCTCTTTTTCAATCTTCACCGGGTTCTCCGGCTCGAGCCAGGGGCCACGGAAATGGACCCGCATCGGTTGGAATGGGGGGACTCCCAACGGACACCCCATGCCGGATCTGGTCACGAAGCTGGCCTATCAGACCCTGCAGCAGGGCAAGAGCTTGATGGGGCTGGCCCACAAGGAAGTGAGCACCAGGCTGATGGGTCTCCTGGACCCCGCCAGCGCCCCCAAGACCGTGCCGGTGCCCCCAGAGGTGATGGAGGCCCTGCGCGATTCGATGGAGCGGCTGCTTGATCTCGATTGGCAGGAAGCGGAGCGGGGCCTTTACCCCCCCTCACTGCTGTTCGATGCCCCCTGGCTCGACTGGGCGGCCCGCTATCCGCTGGTGTGGCTGGACATGCCGGCGATCTGGAACCGGCGCAGCCAGCGCAACGTCCGGGACCTGCCGGTGGATGTCGACCCCGAGGACTACCCCGGCTACTACCTGCAGAACTTCCACCACCAGACCGACGGCTACCTCAGCGATCACTCCGCAGCCCTCTATGACCTGCAGGTGGAGATCCTCTTCAACGGCACCGCCGATCCCATGCGTCGGCGGGTGCTGCAGCCGCTGGTGCGCGGGCTGAGGAGCTTTCCTGACCGCTCCGAGCGCCAGTTGCGGGTGCTGGATGTGGCCACCGGCACCGGCCGCACCCTCCGCCAGATCCGCGGCGCCCTTCCCCACGCCCAGCTGGTGGGTCTGGACCTGTCGGCCTCCTACCTGCGCCAGGCCAACCGCTGGTTGAGCCAGCAGCCCCATGAGCTGCCCCAATTGGTGCAGGGCAATGCCGAGGTGATGCCATTCGCCGACGGCTCGATGCAGGCCATCACCTGCGTGTTCCTGTTGCACGAGCTGCCCGCTGAGGCCCGGGCGAACGTGATCGGAGAATGCTGGCGAGTGCTGGAACCCGGCGGAGTGTTGGTTCTGGCCGATTCGGTGCAGATCGCCGACTCACCCCGCTTCATGCCGGTGATGGAGAACTTCCGGAGGGTGTTCCACGAGCCCTACTACCGCGACTACATCAGCGACGACATCGAAGCTCGGCTGCGGGAGGCTGGATTCGAAGGGGTGGCGGGCGAAACCCATTTCATGACCCGCGTCTGGAGCGCCCGCAAGAGCGCAGGTACCCAATCCGCCCCTTAGCGGTGCAGCCACACGGCCAGCAACAGGCCAGCCCCACCCCAGCGCAGGGCGCTCCAGAGGGCCCCTTCTCCCCAATCCTTGCCGCGTAAGGGGGCCGGCAACGGGTCCAGCAGCCGTTGGGCTGTGGCCATCCGCTGGCGCAGGCGGCGGGAGGCCACTCCGTTGTCATCGGAGGCGAGCCGCTCCACCCGGCTCACCTGGCCCAGCAGCACACCGAGCACGTGGAGCCAGCGAATGGGTGGCGTCGGATTGGGGGAACGGGAGGCCATGGCGCCAGGATGGTCCCCCGATGCACTCTCCGTCCAGTGGCCGACCCTCTCGCCGCCAGCGAACCCATCGGAACCAATCCGAGCCTGCCGCTCGATCAACGGGGGCGCTGGCCCCACCAGAGCAAGGAAACCGCCGCCCAACTGCATCGCCTGTTGGTGATTGCCGACCGCGACTGGCATTCCCTCAAAACCCAGGCGGATCGTCGCGCCGCCGAGCAGCTGGCGGCAGCATTGGTGCATCTGATCAGCGTGGAGGCCCCCTCCAGCGCCGATGGAATGGCCACCCGGCGCAGCGCGATCGAGTTGACCGAGCATGCCCTCAGCTGGCTCAAGGGCGAGCGAAAAGACCCTGGGTGTCCAAGCCACGGTCGATGAGCCGGGGCCGGCGCGCCGCCACCTGCAGGCGGTTGCCCCGGGGGCTCCAGCGCACGTCGTCGAAGCAATGCTGGATCAGGAAAAATCCCCGGCCGCTGAAGGAATCCAGGCGATCCGGCAGGATCCCATGGCGGGCATGGGGTGCCACCCCACACCCCTCATCCTGGATCTGCCAGACGAACCAGCGGGGAGTGACGATGCGGCGGATACGCAAACATTTGCCCGGGTCACAGCCATTGCCGTGGCGCACCGCATTCACCAGAGCTTCCTGCAGCCCCAGCTGGAGGCGCTCCAGCTGCTCGGCCATGGTGATCGGCTCGAGAAGCAATTCAACGAGCGGAGCCAACCGCAGGGTGGAGGGAGTGATGAAATCGGCCCAGCGCAATGCCATCCAGCCCATTTCCTCCTCCTTTCGACCTTAACCCTGGGAGCGTTCCGCCAGGGCTGGGTGGTTGAGAAGCGCATCCATCAGCCGAACACCGCGTAGCTGATTGATCAGCGGCATGTGGCCCTCGGGCGCCTCCATGCTCCAGGTGAAGGAGGAGGGATAGCGGGTCCAGACCCCCTCCTGTTTCCAGCCGAGGCGAGGCCAGAGCCGCTCCCAGCGGCCCCCCTGGGCCCTGAGCAGGCGGGTCTGCACGGTGAAGCCGAAGCGGCCCCGGGAGTAGGCCACCCAAAGCCGATCGAGGCTCACCAGATCGGTGCCGTCGATGTCCGCCACCTCGGAGTAATACACGTAGCCACGGCGCACGGCTCCCGGGCCCGCCAGATGGCGCAGCACCTCACTGGTGAGGCGATCCGCCGCCTCGAATTCCTGGCGCATCAAATGCAGCTGCAGGGGAGCGTGATCCATTCCCTGGCCGCTGGGGGCAGCCAACCAACCGCCTGGGTAGCGATGGAGGAACGCCTCACTGACCGAATCCTCCTGCTCGAGCAGCAGCTGGATCAGGGTGCCGGCTCCCCAGTCGTCCCCACTGGAATCACAGGAGTCCAGCCTCTGCAGCAGAAGGGGCCGCCATTCCTGCCGTCGTTTGGCGACGGCGGGGAGCAGGGAACGCTTCTGACGTACCGATCCACCCAGGAACTGGTCCAGCAACTGGTCAACAGCTTGGGCGGAGGAGACGGGAAGGCCGGAGAGCATGGCGGCAGACCGGCGTCACGGTGCGCCAGCATGGCCCACTATGTCAGGCGCAACCTGGCCTCGAGGGCCCGAAGCCATGGCGTTGCACCTGCCCCCCGAATCCTTTCTGCACCGGCCTGGCCCCCTGGTGGATGTGCGCAGTCCTGGGGAGTTCGACCGGGGCCACATCCCGGGGGCCGTCAACCTGCCCCTGTTCAGCGATGGGCAGCGGGCCGAGGTGGGTACCACCTACAAGCAGGTGGGTCGGCAGGAAGCGGTGCGGCTGGGGCTGCGGTTGGTGGGTCCCCGCCTCGATGGGCTCGCCGCCGATCTGCTGGCCCTGGCCCAGGCCGACGGTGGATCTCAACCGCTGCGGCTGCTGTGCTGGCGAGGGGGCATGCGCTCGGCCAGCGTGGCCTGGCTCGCCAGCACCCTCGAACTGCCGGTGCAACTGCTGGAGGGAGGCTACAAGGCCTACCGCCGATGGGTTCTTGAGCTATTCGAGCGCCCCTGGCCCCTGCGGCTGCTCGGGGGCCGCACCGGCAGCGGCAAAACCGAACTGCTGCTGGCCCTGGCGGCCCGGGGGGTGGCGGTGGTGGACCTGGAGGGCCTAGCGCATCACCGCGGCAGCAGCTTCGGAGGCCTTGGCCTTCCGCCCCAACCGAGCACCGAACACTTCGAAAATCTGCTGGCGGCGTCCCTGCAGGGCCACCACGGGGCTCCGGAGATCTGGTTGGAGGCGGAATCCGCCCAGGTGGGTCGGTGTCGCATTCCTGTAGCCCTCTTCCGACAAATGGAGCAGGCTCCGATGCTCGAGGTGGCCAGGCCCCTTGGGGAGCGTCTGCGGCGACTGGTGGCGGAGTACGGCCACCAGGACCCCCAGGCCCTGGAGGAGGCCACCCGCCGGATTGCTCGGCGGCTGGGCCCCCAGCGCACGCAGGCCGCCCTGGAGGCTCTGGGCGTCGGTGACTGGGGGGCCGCCTGCGCCGAGATGCTCGATTACTACGACCGTTGTTACGACCATGGGCTCAGCCACAGGAGCCCCGTTGCTCCCCCCGGGCAGAGCCCCGTGGATCTGGGGGAAGTGGATGGGTCAACCGTGGCCGACACCTGGCTGGTGGAGGGCAGGGTGCGGCCGGCTGCCTAGGATCGGATTTTGGGCGCGGGCCATGGCTGCCATTCAGTTTTTCCGCGGTGTGGATGAACCCGTCGTGCCCGACATCCGCCTCACCCGTTCCCGGGATGGGCGCACCGGCCAGGCCCTGTTCGTGTTCGAGGAGCCTGAAGCCCTGGCCCCCGAAGCCTTTGGCGATATCACCGGCATGTTTTTGCTGGATGGGGAGGGAGAGCTGGTGACCCGCGACGTCAAGGCCCGTTTCGTCAACGGCAAAGCCAGTGCCCTTGAGGCCACCTTCACCTGGAAGAGCACAGCAGATTTTGAGCGCTTCATGCGCTTCGCCCAGAGCTATGCCAAGACCCATGGGCTTGGCTTCGCCGGCAACGAGTCGTCCGAGGACGAAGGGAACGGGGACAGCGAAGAAGGTTGAGCCTCCGCGACGGCCTGTCCCTGGCGGCGATCCTGGCGGCCACCGCTCTGCTCTGGAGCCTGCGGGAGGTGCTCGTGCTCCTGTTCGCGGCCGTGGTGCTGGCGATGGCCCTTTGCACCCTGGTGGGGGCGGTGCAACGCCGTAGCGGAGTGCAGCGCCCACTGGCCTTGCTGCTCAGCCTTCTGGGCCTGCTTGTCCTTTTTCTGGTGGTGGCCACTGTGGTGGTGCCCCCGTTCATGGACCAGTTCGGCCAGCTGATCGCCGAGATGCCCCGGGCGGCCCAGGAGTTGCTCGATCTCCTGCGGGGATGGATGGCCCAGGGCAGCCGCATGATCTACGGCCGCAGTGATGGGGGCTGGAGCTGGCTGCAGCAAAGCCTGCCCATCCAGGGACCAAGCGGCGCTGCCGTTGCCAGCGGCGTAGGGGCCGGGGCCCTGCGACTGCTGGGATTGGCCGGCAACCTCGGCACGGGGCTGGTGCAGCTGTTATTTGTGATCGCCGTGGGTTTGATGGTGACGGCCCAGCCCGTGGCCTATCGGGAGGCCGGTCTGCGTCTGCTGCCCTCCTTCTACCGGCGCCGGGCGCGCCAGGTGCTCGTGCTGTGTGGCACGGCCCTGAGCAGCTGGATGGTGGGAGTCCTGATCAGCTCCTGCTGCGTGGCCCTGCTGGCGGGCCTGGGGCTGATGCTGTTGGGCGTGAAGCTGGTGGTGGCCAATGCCCTGCTGGCCGGGCTTCTGAACATCATCCCCAACGTGGGACCCAGCTTGAGCACCATCTTCCCGATGGCGGTTGCCGTGCTCGATACACCCTGGAGGGCCCTGGCCGTTGTGGTGCTCTACGTGGTGGTGCAGAACCTGGAGAGCTACCTGATCACCCCTTCGGTAATGCACGCCCAGGTGCAGTTGCTGCCGGGCTTCGGGCTACTGGCGCAGTTCGTGTTCACGGTGTTGTTCGGCCCGCTGGGATTGCTGCTGGCTTTGCCGATGGCGGTCTGCCTGCAGGTAATCCTGCGCGAAGCAGTCATCCATGATTTCCTGGATCCCTGGAAGCGCAGGCGGCTGAGCCCATGAGTACCCGCAAGCTTCTGGGACTGCTCGCCATCGTGGTCGTTGGCCTGCTGGTCTGGGAACTGCGTTGGGTACTGCTGGTTTTCTTCGGGGCGGTTGTGCTGGCCGTGGCCCTGGACGTGCCGGTCACCGTGCTCAGGCGCCTTTATCCGCTCCATCGGCCCACCGCTGTGGCCCTGGTGCTGGTGGTGATCCTGGTCGTGGGGTATCAGCTCGCGACCCTGCTCTTACCAGAGGTGTTGCAGCAGATCAATGAGTTCACCAATCTCATGCCCGAGCTGCTGCAGCGGCTCCTGCACTTGGTGGGCACCACACCAGGCTTGAAGAGTCTCGAAGGCCAGATCAACTCCCAGCTCACCTTCGACCGCCTGCAGCCCATCGGCGCCCAGTTGCTGGGCATGGCTGGAGGCGCCGCCAACAGCACCATCCAACTGGTGCTCATGGTGCTGTTGGCCCTGCTGCTGGCCCTCGATCCCCGCAGCCACCAGCGGATGGTGATCGCCATTACCCCGAGCTTCTATCGAAGCCAGATGCAGTCCCTGCTGCACGACGCCCGTCAGGCGCTGGGTGGCTGGCTAGCGGGCATGACCATATCCGCGATCACCGTCTTCCTGCTCACCTGGGCCGGTCTGGCGATTCTTCAGGTTCCCCTGGCGCTGTTGAGTGGCCTCGTCTGTGGGCTGCTCACCTTCGTCCCCACCATTGGTCCCACCCTGGCCACCCTGCTGCCCATGGCGGTGGCTCTGCTGATCTCGCCGGCCAAGGTGGCCCAGGTGCTGGTGCTGCGGTTGCTTCTCCAGAACGGTGAAGCCTTCCTACTGACTCCGATCCTGCTCAGCCGCACGGTCAATCTGCTCCCCACGGTGGCGCTGATGTCCCAGTTGTGCCTCGGGGCCCTACTGGGATTGCCGGGGGTCCTGCTGGCCCTTCCGCTCGTGGTGGTGCTCCAGGTGGTGGCCCAGCAGGTGCTGGTGGAGGGAATCATGGACCGCTGGACCGGCCCGCCCGGGGAGCTCTGAATCAGCGGTAGCGACGGAACAGGGAAGGACTGGCCAGGAGAACCACCACCGCCAGGGGATGGTTGGCCAGGCCGAAGGAAAGGGAGGACCAGGTGAAATGCTGCACCAAAAGCACACCTTCCTGGCGGAGATCGGCCAGGGCCAGCAGCACCAGAAGCAGGGGAAGCAGATGAAAACGCTTCAGGCTCAAGGCGTTGCCACCGACCGGGGTTTGGCGGGCGACCAGAGTAAGGGGAGCAGGGTGGGGGCCACGGCAATGCTGGACCAACTGCCCACGCCGATGCCCACCGCCAGGGCGAGGGCGAACCAGAACAGGGTGCTGCCTCCAAAGAAGATCAACCCGAGCAAGGGCAAGGAGGTGGTCAACGAGGTGTAGAGGGAGCGGGTCAAGGTGGCGGCCACGGCGTCATCCACCTGGTCGGTCACCGGCAGGTGCGCCAGGGCGGCCTGCTTCTCCCGAATGCGGTCGAAGACCACCACCGTGTCGGTGACGGAGTATCCGGCCACGGTGAGCAGGGAGACGGCAAAAAGGGTGTCGACCTCAATGCCTCCGATCAGCCCCAGCCAGGCGAACAGGCCGCAGGTGATCAGCACGTCGTGGGCCAGACAGAGCAGGGCCAGGAAGGCGTAGATGCGGTCGTAGCGAAAGGTGATGTAGATGGCAATGAAGACAAAACTCACCAGCAGCGACTGCACACTGCTGCTCAGGAGTTGGGAACCCAGGGTCGGGCCGATGGTGTCGACCTGGGTCCCCTTGGTTGACAGCGGACCCAGCAGGGGCTCGAGCCCCTTGACCACCGCATTGGTCTGGTCGGGCGTCAGGGCGCTCAGGCGCAGCAGGGCGGTTTGGCCCTTGTCGAGCAACTGCACCGAGGCGCCACTGAGGTTGGGGGTGGCGCCCTTGTCGCCGGGGGGCAAGGTCAGCTTCTGGAGGCCGTCCCGCAGCTGCTGGGCCTGCAGGGCGTCGCAATCGCCCTCGCAGAGGCGGGTGAGCTGAATCTGGGTGCCTCCGGTGAAATCAAGACCCGGTTTAAGCGGGGCCCCGATGGTGGGGTTCAACCAGCAGAGGCCCATGCCCACGAGGCTGAGCAGGCAGGCCAGACCGGAGAGCCACCAGCACAACACCCGATGGCGGTTGATCCGGAAACGGGGATGGATGCCCATAGGGCCTGTGCCGGCTGGACTGGAGGAGGGGGAGGGGACCATGGAATCAGGCGGCTCCACCGGGGAGCTCTTGGGCGGGGATGAAGTAATTGGTGCGGCGCAGCACCGGATAGCTCATCAGCAGCCGCATCAGGGTGCGGGTGCAGCTCAGGGCGGTGAACAGGCTCAGCAGCACGCCAATGCCCAGGGTGACGGCGAAGCCCTTGACCAATCCGGTGCCGAGGGTGAACAGGGCGATGCAGCTGATCAGGGTGGTGACGTGGCCATCGAGGATCGAAGAGAAGGCCAGGGAAAAGCCCGTATCGATGGAGCGGATGAGCGTGGTGCCCGCCCGCAGTTCCTCCTTGACCCGCTCGAAGATCAGCACGTTGGCATCCACTGCCATGCCGATGCTGAGGATGAAACCGGCAATGCCCGGCAGCGACAGGGTCACCGGGATCAGGGCGTAGATCGCCAGGTTGAAGAGGGCGTAGAGGCTCAGGGCCACCACCGCGACAGCACCGGGGAGGCGGTAGACCACCACCATGAACACGGCCACCAGGGCCAGTCCCGAGAGGCCCGCCAGCAGGCTGGAACGGATGTTCTCGGCCCCGAGGGAAGGACCAACCGTGCGCACCTCGATGATTTTCACCGGCAGGGGCAAGGAGCCGCCCCGCAACTGCACCTCCAGATCGCGGGCTTCTTCGGCGGTGAAGTTGCCCGTGATGCTGGCGGAGCCTCCACTGATGCCAGCCACCGCGAATTCAGGGCCCACCGAGGCCTCACTGATGGAGCGGCCATCGAGCACGATGCCCAGCAAACGCCCTTTGCCGGCGATGGATTTGGTCAGCTCGGCGAACTTTCTTCCCCCCTCCTGGTTGAAGGAGAGAGTCACGTCCCAGCCCGTGCCTCTTTCCTGCTGCTGGCGTCCGGCGCTGACCAGGTCCTTGCCGGTGAGTCCGGGCGGCTCGTACAGGGCCACGATCCGGCGGTTGACCTCCTTGAGCAGCAGATCCAGCTGATCAGCTTCCGAGCTGCCGGCCGGCACCTTCAGGCCGAGGCCCCCCAGGATCTTCGCCAATTCCTCGGCCGAAAGCCTGGCGGGTGGTGGTGGGGCCTGGCCCGGTGCCTGTTCCTTGGCCTCAGGACGACGACCCTTCACCAGGGCCTGCACCGCCTCCGCCTGGCGCTTGAGCTTGAGCAACACCTTCATCTCCGCTTCCGTGCCGGCCTTCTGGGCCCGGAACTCGAGCAGGGCCGTGGTGCCCAGCACCTTGGCGGCCCGGCTGGGGTCCTGTTCCCCAGGCAGCTGCAGCACCAACTCCGCATCGCCAACGGTCTGGAGGGTGGATTCGGCCACCCCCAGCCCATTGATACGGCGCTCGAGCACATCTTTCACCGCATCCCGCTGTTCCGGGGTGATCTTGGTGATCGCACCGGCAGGCATCACCTGAAGCGTGAGCTGGCTGCCACCGCGCAGGTCAAGGCCAAGCTGCAGGGGATAGGCGGCCAGCAGCGCGCCGGCGCTGATGGCGAGGGCCAGGATCAGGGCCAACCATCCTTGTTGTCGTGCCATCTCAGATCTTTCCGGCCTTGAGCTGACGGGCGGCGTCCACGATCTGGTGGGGCTGGATGATCGTCAGATTTTCCAGGTTGCCGTTGTAGGGAGTAGGGATGTCCTGGCTGGAGAGCCGGATCGGGCGGGCATCGAGGTCGTCGAAGCAGTGCTCGGTGATCAGGGCGATCAACTCGGCGCCGATGCCGCCGGTCTTCATGCACTCCTCCACCACGATCACCTTGTGGGTCTTGCGGATGGAACGGGCGATCGTGTCCATGTCGAAGGGCTTGAGGCTGATCAGATCGATCAGTTCCACGTCGATCCCTTCGGCCTCCAGTTGCTGCACGGCCTTGAGGCAGTGGTGGCGCATGCGGGAGTAAGTGAGGATCGTGATGTCCTTGCCCTCGCGCACCACATCAGCCTGGTCAAGGGCACAGACGTAGTCACCCTCCGGCAGTTCCTCGCTGAGGTTGTAGAGCAGCACGTGCTCGAAGAAGAGCACGGGGTTGTTGTCGCGGATCGCGGCCTTCATCAGGCCCTTGGCGTTGGTGGGGGTGCTCACCGCCACGATCTTGATGCCGGGCACGGCATGGAAATAGGCCTCCAGCCGCTGGCTGTGCTCAGCGCCCAGTTGGCGACCCACACCACCGGGGCCACGCACCACGGTGGGAATGGTGTAGTTGCCGCCGCTGGTGTAGCGCAGCATCCCCATGTTGTTGGAGATCTGGTTGAAGGCCAGGAGCAAAAAGCCCATGTTCATGCCCTCCACGATCGGCCGCAGGCCCGTCATGGCGGCACCGACGGCCATGCCGGTGAAGCTGTTCTCGGCGATCGGGGTGTCCAGCACCCTCAGTTCGCCGTACTTCTCATAGAGATCCTTGGTGACCTTGTAGGAGCCGCCGTACTGGCCCACGTCCTCCCCGAAGACGCAGACATGGGGATCGCGGGCCATCTCCTCGTCGATGGCGTCCCGCAGGGCATTGAAGAGAAGGGTCTCGGCCACGGTGGAGGGGCGACCCGGCAGCAACCGGGAACTGTTCTGGCCTGGCCAGAGGTGGGGCCAACTTATCTCAACCGCCTGCGGGGCCCGGATCGGAGGGGGAAGGGGGGACGGCAGGGGTGCCGGCATCGGTCGCAGCCGCCGCAGCCGCGGTGCCGGGGCTGGCCGCTTCGTCGGCAGCACCGGGCCACAGGCTGCGCAGGAACACCAGGAACAGGCCCAGACCCACGAAGCCAAAGCTGAAGGTGGCCAGGAAGGTGGTGCCCACCACCATGGTCTTGACGGCAGTGCCGATGCTTTGGGCGATCGGGGCCTTGTAGATCGGTGGGTGTTCGGCGTAATAGGCCAGCACCCTGCCGCTCACCCCAAGGCTAACCCAGCCCAGCAACAGGCTGGTGAGGGAGCCCGAGAGGAAACTCAGCGGCCCCTTGCGCGGGGGAGAGGGGGGGGCGCTGGCGGGGTCCTGGCTCATGGCTCGATTGTGCTCGACACCGTCACGCCTGTGCTGCGGAAGCCACAGCACCAACTCTCGAAGCCCGCCTGCTCCAACTCCCCTGCCAACTGGGCCTGGGCCCCCAGGGCCGTCGGTTGATCGGCAAACAGGGCAAACAGGCTGGGGCCCGATCCACTCATGGCCACCGCCAGGGCCCCCTCGGAGCGCCGCAGAAGCGCCAGTCCCTCGCGGACGCTGGCCTGCTCGGGTTCCACCACCGACTGCAGGTCGTTGCGCAGGGGAGGCAGGGGCCGCTCCCCCCGCCAAGCCTCCAGCAGCGGACCGGTGCGCAGGGCGCCCCGGCGCTGCTCGAAATCAGCCTCGCTCTCCAAATAGAAATCCCCCCGCAGCTCCCGGCAACGGCCGTAGGCCCAGGGGGTGGAAACGCTGGCGCTGGGATCCTTGATCAACAAAACCGCCCAGTCGCTGGAGACCCCGCAAGCGAGGGGTTCCAGCAGCTCGCCCCGCCCGAAGCAGAGCTGGGTCCCCCCATCCAGGCAGAAGGGCACATCGGATCCCAGCTCCGCGGCCAGTGCCTGCAGGATGGCGTCGCCCAGATCCAGCTCCCACAGCCGGTCAAGCCCCTTCAGGGCGGCGGCGCCGTCACTGGAGCCGCCGGCCAGGCCAGCGCCGATGGGGATCCGCTTCTGGAGCTCCAGATGGGCCCCCAGGTCCTTGCGGCCGCTGTGGCGTCGCAACAGCTCTGCCGCCCGCAGGATGAGGTTGCTGCCGTCGGTGGGCAGCTCGACGCGATCGCAGCTCAAGCTGAGCTGGCCATCGTCACGACGGCGCAGGTGAAGCCGGTCGGTCAGATCGATGGCCTGCATCACCATCGCCAGCTCGTGGTAACCGTCCGGGCGCAGGCCCAGCACCTCCAGATGCAGGTTGATCTTGGCCGGGGCCAGAACGGTCAGGTCAGCCGGTTCGCCTAGATCAGCCATGGAGCTCAACGGGAGCGGTAGGGGTGGACGCGGCCTGATTCAAGCCCGCCGCCAGGGCGAGCCAGCGCTCCGGCGCCAGCTCCTGGGGCCGTTGGCGCAGGTCGATGCCGGCCGCCGCCGTGAGGGCCTCCAGCGCCCCGTTCGGCAGCAGGCCGGCCAGGCTGTTGCGCAGCATCTTGCGTCGGGCGGCGAAACAGCGCCGCAGCAGGCTCTCCACCTGGCTGGCCAGTTCAGGGGCCAGCCGCTGCTCCGGGGCCAGCGGATCGAGGGCGATCACCTCCGACATCACCTTCGGTGGTGGCTGGAAGCAGCGGGGCGGCACCGGGCAGACGCTGCTGCAGCGGGCCAGCAGCTGCAGGCGCACGCTCAGGGCGCTGTAGCTGCTGGTGCCCGCCGTCGCCCGGATCCGCTCGCCCACCTCCTGCTGCACCAGCAGCACCAGCCGCCGGTAGGGCAGCGGCGCTGGCCGATCCAGCCGACCCACCAGGCGCTCCAGCAGGGGGCCGGTGATGTTGTACGGAATGTTGGCCACCACCTTGTCGGCCTCTGGCAGGGGCACGGCCAGGGCATCCCCCTGGATCAGCTCGAAGCGGGGATCGGCGCCGAACCTCTGGCGCAGGCCCACCACCAGGTCACGGTCCAGCTCCACGGCGCTCACCGAACGGGCCGGCGAGGCCAGCAACCGCTCGGTGAGCGCCCCGCGGCCCGGCCCCACCTCCAGCACCCGATCGGCCCCACCCAGCTCGGCCGCCGCCACGATCCGATCCAGCACGGTGGCGTCCATCAGCCAGTGCTGGCCAAAGCGTTTGCGCGCCCGATGGTCCCCGAAGGTCATGGTCACAGGCCGGCTCGACCCAGATTGGCCTCCCGCTGGTCCCGCCCGTCAGTCGAGCCGGAACCAACGCACGGCCCCCACCACCGGCGGCAGCGGCACCAGGGCCGCCACCCACTCCAGCCGGGCCTCCGCCCAGCTCGGATGCTCCGCCTGCCAGCAGGCCCAGGCCCGGCCCAGCCGGCGGCGTTTGGGGGGCCCCAGGGCACCCACACCCCAGCCATCCGGTCCCCGGCGCCGCCGGCCCTTCACCTCCACCAGCAGCAACCGGCCCGGCTTCCCCATCAACAGATCGATTTCGCCGTAGGGGCAACGCCAGTTGCGCACCACCAATCGCCAGCCGGATGCCTCCAGCAGCCCCAGCACCCAGTCCTCGGCCCAGCGGCCATCGGCGGCGGCCACGGCCCTGCGCCGGGTCAGGGAGGGGGGAGAGGAGGAGGACATCGGCTCGCAGGACAACTGTGTTTAGGGTTCCCGTAGACGTCCCGGTGCCATGGCCGCTCCCCTGCTCGCCCTGCTCGCCTCCCTGTTGCTGGTGTTCGGCGGCTGGACTCCACCGGCCCTGGCCGCCATGGACTACGCCAAACAGGTGCTGATCGGCCATGACTTCGCCCATGCGGATCTGCAGGAGGTGACCTTCAACCTCACCAACCTGCGGGATTCCGACTTCAGCGGCGCCAACCTGCGGGGCGCCAGCCTGTTCGGCGCCAAGCTCCAGGACGCCAACTTCCGGGACGCCGACCTGCGGGACGCCACGCTCGATTCGGCCATCTTCGACGGCACCAACCTCACCAATGCCTTGCTGGAGAACGCCTTCGCCTTCAACACCAAATTCCGGGACGTGACGATCGAGGGGGCCGACTTCACCAACGTGCCCCTGCGGGCCGATGCCCTCAAGACCCTCTGCGCCCAGGCCAGCGGCACCAACCCCGTCACCGGGCGGCTCACCCGCGACACACTGGGCTGCTCCTGACGCTCCCGTGGTGATGGCCTTCGACCCCCGCAGCCTCGAGCGGCTCAAGGAGCTGGGCCGCCGCTTGCCCGAGCCCCTGCCCCTGCCGCAACCACCGCCTGCCGCTGCAGCAGTGACGGCCACCGAGCGGCGTCACCGGGTGGAGACGGAAACCGATCCCGAGGCCCTGTTCCATGAGCTGATGCAGGTGAGCCCGGACGGCACGGTGCCGCCCCACCTGATGGAGCGCCTGCGCCAGGCGGAGGAGCAACGGCGTCAGAGCCAGCGCCCGGCCGCCGGTGGGGCCCCGCGGACGGCACCGGCGCCGACCCCGGGACCAGCAAGGAAGCCCTCGCGGCCCACGGTGCTGGGGCAGCGGGATCCCCGCACCGCCGCCGAACATCCTGAGCTGTACACGGCGTTCCAACAGTTGCTGCTGGAGGGCGACGACGACTAAGCCAGGAAAATCAGTACACCCGTACTAGCCTGGTCGCCCGCGGCTGGACCCCATGCGCCTCCCTTTGGTGACCGAATCGGTGGCGGCCGGCTTCCCCAGCCCCGCCGACGACTACATCGACAGCGGCATCGACCTCAACGAGCAGCTGATCCGCCACCCCAGCAGCACCTTCTTCCTGCGGGTCAGTGGCGAGTCGATGGGCGGCGCCGGCATCCAGCACGGCGATCTGCTGATCGTCGACCGCAGCCTCGAACCCCGCCCCGGCCGCATCGTGGTGGCGGTGCTCGACGGCGCCTTCACCCTCAAACGCCTGGCGCGGCACCGGGGCCGCCTGCGGCTAGAGGCCGCCCATCCGGCCTATCCGCCCCTGGAGCTGGAGGCCTGCGGTGACGTGCAGATCTGGGGCGTGGCGGTGCATGTGATCCACCCGCTCTGAGGGCGGAAGACCGCAGTCGACAACGGTGCAGAACAGCGCCTTAACTGAAGCATTGGTCGTAGGGATAGGGTCATGGTCGACACGGACAAGGCGTCCCTGGACAGTCCTCCGGGAGAGCCAGCAGCCACGGCGCACATCAGCCCGCAGGAGCTCAACCCGCTGCTCAGCCAGCGGCTCAGCCAGCTCCATGACCAGATGCTGGAGCAGGTGCCCTGCGTCGACCGGATCGCCTGCGTGCTCTACGACGAGGACACCGATGGGCTGAAGACGTTCGTCAACAGCACCCGCCGGGGTGAGGCGATCCAGGGCTACGAGTTCCCCCTCAAGGAGAGCCCCTCCCTCAGCGCCCTGGCCGCCAGCGGCGCACGGCGCGTGATCAACGAGATCGAGGCGGCGGTGCAGCCCACCAGCCCGCACTCCAGCTGGCTGCTGGAGCAGGGTTACCGCTCCTCGCTGACGGTGCCGCTCACCGACCAGGGGCACTTCATCGGCTTCGTGTTCTACGACTCCTGCCAGCCGGCGGCGTTCACGCCGCCGGTGGAGCGCAACCTGGCGCTGTTCTCGCAGCTGATCAACATGATGATCTCCAGCGAGTTCGCCGCCGTCCGCGCGATCCTGGCCTCGGCGAAGGTGGCCCGCGACTTCGCCGACCTGCGCGACTTCGAGACCGGCGCCCACCTCAACCGCATGGCCCACTACACGCGGCTGATCGCCCGCGAGGTGGCGCCACTGCACGGCCTCGACGACGAGTTCATCGAGCACGTCTTCCTGTTCGCCCCCCTGCACGACATCGGCAAGATCGGCATACCCGACCGCATCCTGCTCAAGCCCGGCAAGCTTGATCCTGAGGAGCGCCGGGTGATGGAGACCCACGTGGATCTGGGCCTGTCGATCATCAACAAGATGCTGGGGGAATTCTCCCTGCGGGACCTGCCCGACTCCGATGTGTTGCGGGCGGTGGTGGGCGGCCACCACGAACAGCTCGACGGCTCCGGCTATCCGCGCGGCCTGCGGGGGGAGCAGGTGCCGCTGGCGGCCCGCATCGTCGCCGTGGCCGACGTGTTCGACGCCCTCACCAGCCAGCGGCCCTACAAACCGGCCTGGTCGGTGGCCGAGGCCTGCGCCGAACTCGACCGGCTGGTGGCCGCCGGCAAGCTCGACGGCGACTGCGTGGCGGCGATCAAGCGCTACGCCGAGGAAATGGCCAGCATCGGCGCCCGCCACCAGGACGGGCCGCCGGAGGGCTGAGGCACCGGCCAGGGCACCGATTGATCAGTACACCTGTATTATCAAGGGGAGCCGGGAGGGATCGGTGGGCAACCCTCAGCAGCCCCATACCCAGCAACCCCATACCCGGCGCCCCCGCGCCCGGCAGGCGATCGCCCTGATCGACGGCAACAACTTTTATGCCGCCTGCGAGCAGGCCCTCGATCCGGCCCTCATGGGCCGGCCGGTGGTGGTGCTCTCCAACAACGACGGCATGGTGGTCTCCCGCAGCGCCGAGGCGCGCCAGCTGGGCATTGCCATGGGCCGCCCCTACTTCCAGCTGCGGCCCCTGCTGGAGCGCCACGGGGTGGTGGTGCGCAGCTCCAACTACGCCCTCTACGGCGACATGAGCCAGCGGTTGATGGGCCGGCTGGAGGGGGCCAGCGAGGAGCTGGAGATCTATTCCATCGATGAGGCCTTCGCCCGCCTGCACCGCCCCGCCGGCGGCGACCTGCGCGGCTGGGCCTGTGAGCTGCGCACCCGCATCCGGCACGACCTGGGGTTGCCGATCGCCATCGGCCTGGCCTCCACCAAGGTGCTGGCCAAGGCCGCCAACCGCCTGGCCAAGAGCCACCCCGGTCAGGCGGGCGTGCTCGATCTGGGCGACGGATGGGAGCACGGCGACTGGTTGGAGCGGGTGGCGATCGAGGACGTCTGGGGCATCGGCCGCCAGCTGTCGCGCTGGTGCCGCCTGCGGGGCATCGCCAACGCCCGCCAGCTGCGGGACATGCCCACGGGTGAGCTGCGGGCCCGCTGCGGCGTGGTGGGGGTGCGGCTGCAACTGGAGCTGCGGGGCCTGGCCTGCCTGCCCCTGGCTGAGGGCGCGGCCGCCAAGAAGGAAACCTGCGTCAGCCGCAGCTTCAGCCGGCCGGTGGAGAGCGAAGCGGAACTGCGCCAGGCGGTGGCCACCTACGTGGTGCGGGCGGCCGAGAAGCTGCGGCACCAGCGCCAGCGGAGCGGCTGCCTCACGGTGTTCGCCCGCACCAGCCCCTTTGCCGCTGACTTCTACGGCCAGGCCGCCACCGCCCGCCTCCCCCTGGCCAGCCAGGACACCGCCGTCCTGCTGGCCGCCGCCCTGCCCCTGGTGGGGCGGATCTTTCGCCCCCACAAGCGCTTCCAGAAGGCGGGCGTGCTGCTGCAGGAGCTGCAGGGGGAGGAGCTGCTGCAACACCACCTGCTCGTGCCCCTGCCGCCGGAGCAGCAGGCGCGCCGCGCCGCCCTGATGGCCACGGTCGACCAGCTCAATGGCCGCCATGGTCGGGGCACGGTGCAGTGGGCCGCCTGCGGCCTCCAGCCCGCCTGGGCCATGCGGCGGGAGCGGCTGTCGCGGGCCGCCACCACCCGCCTGGAGGACATCCCGACGGTTTGGGCTTGAGGCTCAGGCCCGATTGCGGGGCGGCAGCGGCGAGCCTCGGCGCAGGGCATGGCGCCAGCGACCCGCCTGAAGCCAGGTGCTGGCGGCCACCAGTGCTAAGGCCAGGGAGGCGGCAGCGGCCGGGGTTGGGCCCCACCAGGCGGCGGCCAAGAGGGCCAGCACCACCAGCACCGCCGCCAGGGCGCGCAGACCCGCCAGGCGTCGATCGGCCGTGCGGCAGCTGCGGCAGTGGCGGGTGTGGCTTTCATAGCGCTCCAGGAGGGGGGCCTCCCCCAACCGCTGCGGCAGGGGCGCATCCCCGAACGGCCCGCCGCCAACGCGGCCGACCCATTCATGGAGGGCGTGCACGTAGAGATCGGAGCGGGTGGCCAAATAACAGGATTGGGCCAGGGCGACGCCGCCGCCCCGCTCCTCCAGCACCCTTTCCTGCCAATGGAGAAAGACCTGATCGTCTTCCAGCACCACGTGATTCCCGATGTGCTGCAGCCACTCCGGCCGCAGCTTCAGCAAGCGGCCGGGCCAGGGGGAGCCAAAGAAAAACGGCAGCCGCACGAACAGCCGGCAGGCACCGGGGCTGGTCGGGGTGGCATAGACCACCGTCTGGAAGCGGGTGCCCCCCTTGGTGGTGAGCTCATGGATCATCAGGGCCGGCCCCGTGAACACGGTGTTCTGGCTGCCGAGGCTGCCGCGTCGGGGGCCCTCCTTCCAGAAGCCCGTAAAGCCCTCAGGGCCGCTGGAGGTGAGCTCCAGGGCCACCGGACCGGCCGTCTCCCGCTTGCCCACCGTGGCGTGGTGGGTGAAGGGCACATGGCTCACATCCAGCACGTTCTCCAGCAGGGTCAGGGCGTCATAGGGCAGATCGCGGAAGGAATCCTGGACGGTCCAGGCGGCCGGGTTCTCCTCCAGCACGGGCACCAGGGGCAGGGGCACGCTGTCCGCCACAGCCGCATCACCGCTGAACACGAACAGCAGACCCTGGGCCTCGGCGGTGGCGAAGGAGCTGCAGCGGCTGCGCTTGGTGTCGATGGTGGAGCCGGGGTCGGCCTGGGGGATGGCGGTGCAATGGCCATCGCCGCTGAAACTCCAGCCGTGGTAAGGGCACTCCAGCTCACCCCGTTCGTTCAACCGCCCCTGGGACAGGGGCACGAGCCGGTGGGGACAGACGTCGGCAAAGGCACGCCAGCACGGGGCGGCCCGGTCGTACCAGAGCACCAGGTCCACCCCCAGCAGGGTGAAGGCGGAGGGACGATCCGGCTTCAGATCCTTGAGGAACGCCACCGGATACCAGCTACGGCGCCAGATCGAAACGTCGGCAGGCATCAGCGAAGAAGCACTCAAGGGTGGAACCCCGATGCTGGCAGGGGCCGATGGTCAGCCGTGATGGGTGCAACAGGGGGCAGGCTCCCAAGGGCGCGGCGATCCACCGAAACCGTTGGATCCCTCAGCTGGCCTGACGCACCACCTCCTCCAGGCCGGCACAGCGCTGGCGATCGAGGTGGCCGATGTGCTTGCGCTCGTTGTAGTAGAGCTCCTGAAAGCGCAGGGCATCGCCGTTGAGGTCGGCGAACATGGCGCCGATGCGGGACTCCATGTCGATCCCGGCGTGGCTCAGTCCCTCGGTGCTCAAGGCGGCGGGGACACTGGCCGTCATCGCCACGTTCGTCCGCTCCGGCTTCTCCGCCTCCAGCTTCTCCAGCTCCAGCAACTGGGCGATGCAGGCTTCGAGGGTGGAGAGGCGCTGGGAGACCCAGGCATCGAGCAGGTGACGGCAGCGCTTGAGGCTGCGCTGGCGTTCGAGGGCGGCGGTGGTGCCCCGCAGCTGCAGCAGGGGCTGGGCCAGGGCCATCCGCTGCAGTTCGCTGGGCTCCAGCAGGGGGGTGAGGCGATCGAGCAAGGCGCTTTGCTCCACCAGCAGGCGATCGGCGAGGAGCCGGGGCAGATCCAGATCCGCCAGATCCTCGCCACCATCGAGCCCCCGGTTCACCGCCTCCAGGCGCCCGACCCCCAGGTTGTCCTCCTCGATCTCGCTGATCGTGGCCCAGAGCAGCCGGTGGTGCTGCAGGGCGAATTCGTCCAATTCCCGCTGGCGCAGTTCGGTGCGGATGGCTCCCCGGTAGGGGGCGCAATGGAGGTAGAGCCGAAGCAACTCGGCTTCGGCCCGCTCCCGTTGGCCCATCTCACCGGGCTGCTCCCATTTCTGGGAACGGCCATGCCAGCGCTGGCCCTTGACCTGGGCCCGCAGGTCATCCTCGAGCTGGCGGGCCATGCGGGCCTGCCCCCCCGACAGCCGCTCCGCCACCTTCTGCAGGTAGTGGCTGCGCACCGCGCTCTGGGGCAACTTGCCCAGCAGGGCCACCAGGGCCTGCACCGCCTGCTGAAACTGGTCAGCCTTAGCCAGGTCCCGGCCGTCGAGCACCTGATCGATCTGCCAGTCCAGCCACTGGGGCGCCTGCTCCAGCAGCGCCCGGTACTCACCGGCACCGTGCTCCCTCAGGAACTCGTCGGGATCCTTGCCAGCGGGCAGCTGCAACACCCGCAGCTCCACCTGCCCCTGGAGCGCCAGCTGCTCCACTTCGCCAATGGCCCGCTGGGCGGCCCGCACCCCCGCCCCGTCGGTGTCGAAGTTGAGCACCAGGCGGCGGCTGTCGCAGCAGCGGCAGAGCTGGGTGATCTGCTGGCTGCTCAGGGCCGTGCCCAGGGAAGCCACCGCGTTGGTGATGCCGGCGGCATGGAGGGCGATGACATCGAAGTAGCCCTCCACCACCACCGCCTGGTCGTCCTTGCGAATGGCGGCCGTGGCGCGATCAAGGCCGAAGAGGTGTTTGCCCTTCTCGAACACCTCCGTTTCCGGTGAGTTGAGGTACTTGGGCTCACCGCCATCGAGGCTGCGGCCACCGAAACCAATCACCCGCCCCTGCCGGTCGAGGATCGGCACCATCACCCGATGGCGGAAGCGGTCGTAAAAACCATCGCCCCCCTTGCGGGCCACCACCAGGCCAGCGGCCTCGAGCAGTTCGGGGGCGATCCCCTCCACCTGCTGCAGGTGGGAGAGGAGCCCGTCCCAGCGGTCGGGGGCATAGCCCAGATCAAAGGCCTCCAGGGTGGCCTCGCTGAGCCGGCGCTGGTCCTTGAGATAGGCCAGGGCGCCGGCCCCCTCGGGGCTGCGCAGCTGACTGCGGAACCAACCGCTGGCCAGGGTCAGCACCCGGTGCAATTGCTCCTGGCGGGAGAGCTGTTTGCGCAGCCGCTCCTGCTGGGGACCGTCCAGGGTTTCCACTGGCAGCTGGTACTTGCGCGCCAGCTCCAGCACCACCTCGCTGAAGCTATGGCGCTGCAGCTCCATCAGGAACTTGATGGCGTTGCCGCCGGCCCCGCAGGAGAAGCAGTAGTAGAACTGCTTGGCTGGAGACACCGTCATCGACGGCGACTTGTCGTCGTGGAAAGGGCAGATGCCCACGAACTCGCGGCCCTTTTTCTTGAGCACCACGTGCTCACCCACCACATCGACGATGTCCGCACGCTCCTTGACGGCCTCGATCGTGCGTGGGTGGAGGCGGGGCAGGCTCACGAAAGGGGATCCGGCACACCACCGGTGGAGTCCGGCAGGGGACCATTCTGCCTCAGGACACCAGAAGTGGGGAGAGGACCGAACCGCCCTGCTGTGGATGCTGGCCAGCGCTTTTTTCTTCAGCCTGATGGGCGTGTGCGTCAAGGCGGTGGGCAGCCGCCTGCCGGTGGCGGAGGTGGTACTAGGCCGGGCGGTGGTGAGCGTGCTGTTGAGCTGGTGGCTGCTGCGCCAGCGGGCCATTCCGATCTGGGGCAAGCGCAAGGGGATGCTGATCCTGCGGGGCGTGATCGGCACCCTGGCCCTCGCCTGCGTCTACGCCGCCCTTACCCACCTGCCGCTGGCCTCGGCCACGGTGCTGCAGTACCTCTACCCCACCATCACCGCCCTGCTGGCCTGGGCCACCCTGCGGGAGCACCTGGCCCCCCGGCTGCTCCTGGCCATGGCCCTCGGCTGGTTGGGGGTGCTGGTGGTGGCGCAGCCGGGTTGGATGACGGGCCAAAGCGGCGGCGGGTTACCACTGCTGCCGCTGCTGCTGGGGTTGACCGGCGCCGTGCTGACGGCCCTGGCCTACGTCAGTGTGCGGGCCCTGGGGCGCAGCGAACACCCGCTGGTGATCGTGTTCTATTTCCCCCTGGTGGCCCTTCCCCTCACCCTTCCCCTGGTGCTGCTTCACCCGGTGCTGCCCACGGCCATGGAGCTGCTGTGGCTGGTGGGGGTGGGATTGTTCACCCAACTGGGCCAGATCGGGCTGACCAAGGGCCTGACGGCCCTGCCAGCGGCCCGGGCCACCGCCATGAGCTATGCCCAGGTGCCCTTTGCCGCCCTTTGGGGCGTGCTGTTTTTTGGCGAAGGACTCAGCGGCTGGACTGCCCTCGGTGCCGCCCTGGTACTGGCGGCGACCCTGCTCAGCCTGGGCGCTCGTTCGGCAGGGGGAGGGGATAGGTCAACCAGTCCTGGCTGAGGCCATCACTGCTGCCACTGGGGCGCGCCAATCGCCAGCTCTGGCCCCTGTCGCCCCGCTGCAGATACAACTCAAATGGGCTGTCCACCCGGAAGGGATCGCCGCTGAGGCGCCAATCGAAGCGGCCGCTCAGCCGCAGGCCCGACTGCTCACCGATGGTCACCCCCTCCTGGTGCTCCACCCTCACCCGGCTGACGTCGGGGGGGCCGGCGGCTTCGAGGCGGAGGGCGTCGGCAATGGACTGCTGGGTGAGGGCGATCTGCAGGCCGAGGGCCTGGAGGAGAACGCGATGGGGGGGCTGGGCCAGCCGGTCGCAACCGCCGAGGGCCAGGGCCACGGTGAGCAGCAGACCCAGCAGCCGGATCGGCAAGCGGGCCGGGGTTGGCGGACCGGGCAGCATGGGGGCTTCACAACGACATCCCATGATCGGCTGGCTGCAAGGGCAACTCGCCGATCGCTGGCAGCAGGGCAACCGCCACGGCCTGCTGCTGCTGTGCCACGGGGTGGGCTACGAGGTGCAGATCACCGGACGCCACTGGCAAATCCTCCCCGCCGACGGCACGGAGGTGGCCCTGGCCACCCACCAGGTGATCCGCGAAGACGCCTGGACCCTTTATGGATTTGCCCACCGCCAGGAGCGCGACCTGTTCCGGGAGTTGGTGGCCGTCAACGGTGTGGGGCCCCAGATGGCCCTGGCCCTGATGGGGGTGCTCGACATGGCCGAGCTGGTGCGGGCGATTGTGCAGGCCGATCTGCGCCTGCTCTGCCAGGCCCCGGGGGTGGGCAAGCGCACCGCCGAGCGGCTGTCGGTGGAGTTGCGGGGGCGACTGGCGGAGCGGTTCGGCGACGGGGCCACGGCGCAGCTGGAGGCCCTCGATGCCGCCACCAGCTCAGAGTCTCTGACCAGCTTGCAGGGGGCTGCCCGCGACGAGGTGCAGCTGACCCTGACGGCCCTGGGATACGAGGCCCTGGAGATCAACCGGGCCCTGCGGGCGGTGGCCGCTCAGGGGCTGGAGGCGAACGCCGGAGCGGATGACTGGTTGCGGGAATGCCTGCGCTGGCTCTCCAGACCAGCCGCCTGAGGGAGAAGGGGAACGTGGGGCGGTAAGTTTGCTGTTTGCTCCATCAGGGCCCGACGCCGCGCATGTCGCTCGACACCACCAAAAAGCAGGAACTCATCAACACCCACCAAACCCACGGAACCGACACCGGTTCCGTGGAAGTGCAGGTGGCCATGCTGAGCGAGCGCATCTCCCAGCTCACCGGTCACCTGCAGCAGAACAAGCACGACTTCTCCTCCCGCCAGGGGCTGCTGAAGATGATCGGCCGCCGCAAGCGCCTGCTCGCCTACCTGCGTTCCAACAGCGAACAGCGCTACGGCGACCTGATCAAGAGTCTCGGCATCCGGGGCTGAGGTCAGCCATGGCGACCAAGCGGGGTGGCCAGGGCAAAGCCGGGCCGATCAAGCCTCCCGCGGTCAAGGCCCCAGGGGGCAGCCCGATCGGGGGCCCCAAGGCCAAGGCTCCTGGAAAGGCCCAACCTCCCCAGGGCATACCGCCCACCGTGGCCCAGCGCATGGCCCGCCGCATCGCTATTGCCACCGGTGTGCCAACGCTCTTGGGTATTGGGGTGTTCGTAGCCAGCTACCTGCTGGTGAGCCGGGGTGTGCTGGAGATTCCCACCGGCGTGACCCTGGTCAGCTCCGGGGGTCTGTTCCTGCTCGGGTTGCTGGGGCTGAGCTACGGCGTGTTCTCCTCCAGTTGGGAGGAGGCGCCGGGCAGCCTGCTGGGGGTGGAGCACATCCGCCTGAACCTCGAGCGACTGCGGGCCTCAGGTCGTCAGGGGTGAACTGAGCCGGGCTGTGAAGGAAGCGGAAGAGAGCGTGCCCATGGCTGCCCCCGCATCGTTGACACAGAACTGGTGCCCCAGGCGCACGTAGCGGGTTTCCTGCTGCCGACGCACCAGGGCCACCACCGGTACCCGCACCCCCGCCTGTTCCTGTTCGGTGCGGTGCTGGGTCAGGCATTCCCGCAGGCGGTGCTGCACGGCGATGTCGCTGGCCTGCTCCGCCAGCAGCTCCACCAGCAGAACCTGAAGATCATCAATGGCGCGGCAGTCGTCGACGATTAATTGCACCCGATCGTCGCGGCGATCGACGCTGGCCCAGATCAGCAGGCGTGCATCGACCATCAGGTGGTCCGCCAGGCGGGCGTAGGTCTTGGGGAAGACCACGGCCTCGCAGCTGCCGGTGAGATCCTCCAGCTGGAGCACGGCCATGGCATCCCCCTTGCGGGTGGTCACGTGGCGCAACTCCGGCACCATCGCGATCACACTCACCCGGGACTTGTCGGCCTGCTCCTCCAGGGTCCCAAGGCCAATGGGGGACAACAGGCGGATGGGCCGGGTGAGCTGCTTGAGCGGGTGATCAGAGAGGTAGAAACCCACCAGCTCCTTCTCCAGCCTGAGTTTCTCCCTGGGGGGGTAATCCCTGACGGGGGCGGCCTTGGGTGCCGTGGAGAGATCGGCGCTGCCGCCAGCGGCCCCATCAGCTGGACTTGCAGAACCGGCCATCAGATCAAACAGATTGCCCTGGCCGCTGGCCCGGTCCCGGGCCCGCGAAGAGGCCCAGTCAAGGATGAGATCCAGATCGGCCATCAGCTGGGCCCGGTTGGCGATGGGCTCGAGCCCATCGAGGGCACCGCAGTGGATCAGGGATTCCAGGCCCCGGCGGTTGAGGGCACCGCTGGGCAATCGGTCGCACAGGTTGGCCAACGATTCGAACGGCCCCTTGGCGCTGCGCTCCTCGAGCAGAACGCGGATGGCGCCGTCGCCCAGGTTGCGCACCGCCGAAAGACCAAACAGGATTCGACCAGCGGTGGGGGTGAAGTCGGTGCCGGAAGCGTTGACGTCGGGAGGCATCACCTCAATGCCCATGGCATTGCAGTTGGAGATGTAGCGCTGCACCCTGGCGGTGTCGCCGGCGTTGACCGTGAGCAGGGCGGCCATGTAGGCCACCGGGTAGTGGGCCTTGAGATAGGCCGTCTGATAGGTGACGGCACCGTAGGCGGTGGAATGGCTCTTGTTGAAGCAGTATTCGGCGAACAGAACCATCTGCTCAAACAGCCCCTCGGCCACAGCTGGCGCAACGCCCCGCTCGGTGGCCCCCTCAACGAACTGGCTCTGGTGCTTCTCCATCTCGCTTTTCTTCTTCTTGCCCATCGCCCGCCGCAGCAGGTCGGCCTCACCTAGGGAATAGCCGGCCAGATCCTGGGCGATGCGCATGATCTGCTCCTGGTAGACCATGATTCCGTAGGTCTCGCTCAGGATCGGCTCGAGGGCCTTGCAGGCGAATTCAATCGTTTCGCGTCCATGCTTTCGATTGATGAACTTGGGGATCAGACCGGCATCAAGGGGACCTGGCCGGTAGAGCGCCAGGATCGAAGAGATGTCCTCCAGGGAAGAGGGTTTGAGGTCGCGCACGATCTGGCGCATGCCACTGGATTCCAGCTGGAAGATGCCCTCAAGATCGCCGCGGGCCAACAGGGCGAAGGTGCCCTCATCCTCAGGAGGTAGGCGATCGGGATCAATCCGCTCCCCGCTCTGTTGCTGCACCAGATCGATCGTCTTCTCGATCATGGTGAGGTTCTTGAGCCCCAGAAAATCCATTTTCAGGAGGCCCATGGCCTCCACGTCCTCCATGAAGTATTGGGTGATCACCTGGCCATCGTTGTTGCGCTGCAACGGCACCAGTTGATCAAGGGGTTCAGCCGCGATCACCACGCCGGCGGCATGGACACCGAAGGTTTTGTTGGTGCCTTCAATCCTGCGGGCCATGTCGACCCAGCGGCGCACGATCGGATCCTTTTCGTACTTCTCACGAAATTCCGGAGCAGGGGAGTCGGGCCCAATCATCTGGGCCAACTTGGCTGGCTTGCCCCGCACCACGGGGATCAATTTGGCCAGACGGTCGGCATCGCCATAGGGAATATCGAGAACGCGTGCCACGTCCTTGAGCACCGCCTTCGAAGTCATGCGGTTGAAGGTGATGATCTGGGCGACCTTGTCGTCTCCATAGCGATTGGTCACGTAGTCGATCACCTCGCCCCGGCGCTCAATGCAGAAATCGGTGTCGATGTCAGGCATCGACTTGCGCTCGGGGTTGAGGAAGCGTTCGAACAGCAGGCCGTTCTGCACCGGATCGATGGCCGTGATGCAGAGGGCATAGGCCACCAGTGAGCCGGCTGCGGAACCCCGACCCGGTCCGACTGGAATGCCATTGTCGCGGGCGAAGCGGATGTAATCCCACACCACCAGGAAGTAGGTGGGGAACCCCATCTGCTCCATCACCTGCAACTCGAACTGGAGCCGATCGGCGTAGGTGGGATCGATCGCTTCAGCTTGCCCCAACCCCAAGCGCTGCCGCAGCCCCTGCTCGGCCACCTCGCTGAGATAGCTCACCGCCGTATGCCCCTCGGGGATGGGGAAGCGGGGCATCTGCTGCCGTCCGAGGATGTCGTAGGCCTCCACCTTCTCCGCCACCAGCGCCGTGTTGGCGATGGCCCGCGTCACCACGTCCGGCTCCAGGTGGTCGGCGAACAGCCGACCCATCTGCTCTTCACTCTTGATGTATTCGGTGCCGGTGTAGCGAAGCCGCTTTTCATCGCTCACCAACTTGCCGGTGAGTATGCACAGCAGGGCGTCGTGGGACTCCACATCGGCGCTGCTGAGGTAGTGGGCGTCGTTGGTGGCGATCAGCTGGATGCCGAGCTCATCGGCGATCCGCACCATCTCCACGTTGACGATGCGGTCCTCCGGGGAGCCATGGTCCTGGATCTCCAGGTAGAAATCTTCGCCAAACACCCCCTGGTACCAGCGGGCCACATCCCGGGCCACATCCGAACGCCCCCGCAGGATGGCCTGGGGAATCTCCCCCCCCAGGCAGGCGGTGGCAATGATCAGCCCTTCGCTGTACTGCTCGAGGGTCGATTTATCGATGCAGGCCCTCGAGAAGATGCCCCGGCCCCGCATGCCCTGCAGATGGCTGATGCTGGTGAGCTTGACCAGGTTGCGGTAGCCGGTGTCGTTCTTGGCCAGCACCACCAGGTGGTAACGGCGCTCCTTCTTCGGCTGAGGATCGGTGATCGAGCCGTTGATGACATACATCTCATTGCCGATGATCGGCTTGATGCCGGCCTTCGTGCAGAGCTTGAGGAGCTCAATGGCGCCATACATGACGCCGTGATCAGTGAGGGCCAGGGCCGGCATACCCAGCTCCACAGCCCGCTCCACCATCTGCGGCAACTGGGTGGCCCCATCCAGCAGGCTGTAGTCGCTGTGGTTGTGGAG